>Ga0206130_10000130_pt1 | contig 125503 bp, 147 predicted proteins | sample Helgoland_Spring_9_FD_148637 | JGI IMG/M metagenome (GOLD analysis project Ga0206130, IMG submission 148637) | Pelagic subsurface seawater microbial communities from Kabeltonne, Helgoland, North Sea - Helgoland_Spring_Bloom_20160512_1 | ecosystem: Environmental > Aquatic > Marine > Epipelagic...
CGAGGGCCAACTAACACACACGCCGCGGTTGCGATTACCCCCGGTCGGCTAGGCCCCTTAAAGCAAAGAAGGGACCCCCATTGCTGAGAGTCCCTGAAGGGTAATCAATCCTTATGTTTGGTAGTTTAGAGTTCTACGCTATCTTTAGTGTCTTCTGTGACTTTGTCAAATCCGAATAGTCTGTCGAAAGCGGCGCCTTCGGTTTCCAGTTGTTTACGTTCTTCTTTGAGTAGTTCGTCGTTGGCTATATCTGTTTCGAATCGGGCTTCGTTAAATTGTATGCCTTCATCGAATGAGAAGTAGAGTTTTTTGTTTACGTCGCCTACACGGTTTTTTGAGAACTCTAGGAACCTACGGCCGTTCTCACCACCTTCCCAGTCTAGCTTCATCATTGAGGTGGTCATGTGTTTGAGTTTGTTGCTTCCTACGAACTGTCCTCCTTTAGAGAGTTGGAGTATTGTAACAAAGGCGGTGTGTGCTTGGGACTTGTTGTGTTGTGTCATTAGGTCTAGGAACCATTTTTCTGCTTTGCCTCGTGTCCAGCCTGTGTGTTCTTTAACGGTGTCGTTGACTTCGGTGTAGGAGTCGGTGAGTACTACGTCGTATCCTTCTTCTAGAACTTTTTCTATTACTAGGTTGGCGTGGGATTCGTAGTTGTTCATAAAGAGGATGGGGAGGCTGGCCCAATTAGGGAATCGCTTAAGGTAGCGTGCCATGTCCATCTCATTCATCTCTGCTGAAATAAAGAGTACTTTGTTACCGTTGGCTTGTAGGTGCGCAAGGTGGTCAAGTAGGATTGTGGTCTTACCAACCCCTGGGGCGCCGGCAGCCATGATGTTAGTTGCTGGAAGGATGCCACCGTCGTTTGATATAAGTTTATCAAAGATGGTATTGGCCTTCATAGGTATGAATAGGTCGGGGTTAATGTTAAGGTCCTCTAGTTTAGTGAGGCTTACATTAATTTGGGGTGGCAGTGTGTCTGATGTAGTAGACTTGATCTTATGGTCAGACATACGGAAACCACGTGGAGGGCCTAGCCTTTCCTTTGGTGTTCCTTTACCGTCCCAATGCACAAAAGGCTTTGTGAACGTACCGATTAATTCAGGGCCATTGTTTACTGGGGTGGCCTTCCCGTTTTCTACTTGATATACAAACATAATTATTCCGATTGATTACATAGTAAATATAGGCAAAATAATCGACATAAAAAAGTATTTAGTCAATTATTTTAAAACTATTTTACAGGGCAACGGCGTCTAGAGCTTGTTGGTAGATGTACTTGTCTTGGATGAATTCAAACTTGCTGAGGTCACCGTTACCATGACTAGGTGTAAATCCGTAAAGGGCTTCACCGAACATGCCAACCTCATCGAATCCCATTAGCTCATACATCTCACCACTAGGGGTTACGGCCACAAGTTCACAACCCGCGGGAATACCACCTCTGTATCCTTGCATATAGATAGGAAGGAATTCAAAGCCGATAAGCTTAGCAGGGCCCCAGGCCTCTGCACTATGTTGAGGTAGTTCACCAGGCATTCCTTTAAATGGGAATACTTGACCGTTACTTTCTTTGGCAAGGAAGATGGCCTTGTTCATTAACTGAGTTGGGATTTGTACTTTCATGATTTATTCTTTAGTGGGTTTCCCCGATTGATTACATAGTAAATATAGGCAAAATAAACGACATAAAAAAACTTTAGGTCAATTACTTTCAAACTATTTTACTCAGTCTCCGTAACCTTTATTTTTTATTATCTTCAATCATCATATCAACAACCTTAGCAATGTGCTTATCAGAAGCACCGAATGACTTAGCATGTTTAACAGCACCCTCAAAGTCTTGTTGACCGAAAACATAAGGACAATCATCTGACATCATTTCCGTTATCATTTTATAAACTGAAGGAAGACTAGCATGCTTAGGTGTGTCAGTAACGTGGAAGTACTTAAGACTTGCATCTATTTCGTATCCCTCTGGAGTCATAATGTCATCAGCTTCGTTATGCTCATACATGTCTATCATACCATTAAAGCGTCCGTAAACAAATTGGTCACCGAAAGATTGAATATCTTTAACAACCTCGTCTGATGCATGGCGTCCACGTTCATCTGTTAGATAGACACTACAAGAGTTACCCATAGAGAATGAATTACTCGAAGTCATACAGGTTACTCCTGGATGTTGTTGCTTTGCGTATTGTTTAACAACACTAGATACAGCCGCATGATCCATATATAATTTAGGATTCTTTAGTGGTTTGCCGTAAAAGTCTGTGGTACGTACGAAGCGGTTAGCAACGTTGAACTTGATGCCGTTGATTGTGAATTGTGTTTTATTTTTCATTTCTTTTTTCTTAAGTGGGTTTCCCCGATTGATTACATAGTAAATATAGGCAAAATAGTTGACATAAAAAAGTTTTTAGCCAACTATTTTCAAATTATTTTACTGCAACTGAATGTGCACCTAAACTACCTTTCCAAATTGGAGCGCCTTCATATACACGTGAGGTCAACTTAAATTCAAAACGACGTGAGTGGCCAACTTCAGGATTCTCTTCAGCAATATCAATGATCTCGTATGCTTCAGCAATATATGTCGCGACCTTCTCACCATGTAAGATACCCGATACTGTTACGGGTAAACCTTTTTCAAAGGCTTCTATTAATGTCTGCTCTTCTTCTTTATAGAAGTACCATGCCCGGGCAATACACCCTTTAAGGCTACGACCGGTGAATTCACCTTTAGTATTATAGCTACGATTGACACTAACGAAAATGTTAACACCTTCGTTAAACTTGTTTGGATTGTAAATAACTTTACTCATGATTATTTCTTTAGTGGGTTTCCCCGATTGATTACATAGTAAATATAGGCAATTCCGGCGACATAAAAAAACTTTTGGACAATTATTTTCAAAATAAATTGCAAGTAAGTACCTTATATTATATTGAAGAACAGAAAAAAGTTTCAAAAAAAAGAGCAAAAAGTTTTTTTATGTCAATTATTTTGCCTATATTTACTATGTAATCAATCGGGGAAACCCACTAAAGAACTAATCAAATGACAACAGAACAGCTTAAAGAGATCATCATGACAGGAACGCCAGCGCAAGTAGCCGCCGCCGTTAGTAATCGTAAGGAAGTAACTGAAAAGCAAGTTAGAGAATTGATAAAACCATTACGTGAACACGATGTCTATATTGACATGGATAATATGGGTCAATCAACTTGGTATTACATATGGAAGAAGATTAATGTCAAAGGGCCCCATGATTGGACTAGAGTTAACTTAGCAGACTGCTTCTATTGGAATAAAGGTAGTTATAACGCTGAGGGTGTACATAGCCTATATGACGAATACGGATACGCAATTTAAAATACTTTGAAAATAAATGGCTAAAAACTTTTTTATGTCGTTTATTTTGCCTATATTTACTATGTAATCAATCGGGGGAACCCAATGAGACAATCCTAATGAATAAAGAACTAAACGCAATCGAAGAGGAGCTTAACCAAATCTTGGTTAACCTAAGGCTAGAGAGTCTATACGACGAACCTGTTAGTGGATACCTACTTAATGCAGGTAGCCCAGCAGCGGACTTCCTCCTGGAGTCTACTCCAAGTGAACGTGAATTCATCCTTCATAAATTGGCACCTGAGCTAATAGTAGAAGATGTATATGAAGGTAATCATATAATTCTAAACCTTAAATAAATTATGGCATTATTAAAAAATAACAAAGGAGAGTACAACTACCAGTTTAACTGGGTTGATGAAAACAACAACGTATGTGGGTTTAATGACGTGTGGGCTTTTAATAAGCGTGAGGCTATTAAAAAGGCTAAAGCTATGGAGACCGAAGCACATTGGGCATTGTACGTTGGTAATAAGTATGTCACGGTACCTGAAGAGGTTATAGGCGAGGGACATTGCTTCCGTATGAAAGGTATGTATGTTAAGTTAGACTCTATGTACAAGGCCACTGCAGAGGAGCGTGACGCCATGGCCCGTATAGGTTATATGATGACTAACTAAAATTGTTAGTAACTATTAGGCTAAAAGCTTTTTTATATCAACTTAATTGCCTATATTTATAGTATAATAAAAGAGAAACTAATATGAACATTAAAGAGCAAATCGAAAACTGGATTCCAGTAGCCCAAGCTAAATGTAACAGCTATTACCCAGAACAGTGGCAATCACAAGCTCCTGTACTCACCGTATCATATGGACGTAAGTACGCCAAGATTATGGATGAGTACTCAACATGGGGCTTCATAGCCTTAAAAGATGATCCTAGTAAAGGGCAAGTTACAGGAGACCTTTTAAAGCCGGCTTCGTGGGCAACACCTACAAGACACTCGAGAGGTAACATATTAAACGGTACAGCAGTGTACAATCAGTTCGGACCAGCTTACTTAAAATAATTTGAAAATAGTTGGCTAAAAGTTTTTTTATGTCAACTATTTTGCCTATATTTACTATGTAATCAATCGTAATAAATATGAACTATATCAAATCATTCATCAATCGTAACCAGGGTCTCACAACCTTAATGGCTACCTTAATCATTTTAGCAACTGGGTGTATCCTATTACCTATCGCGGTAACCCTAGCATGTAGGGGTCTATTATACATGATTAACCAACCAGTTAACTCATTATTCATTATAGGTGCCTACCTATTTGGTATATTAAGTAATGAGCTCGCAGGAACGCTTGATAAAAAAGTTTCAAAATAATTGACTAAAAGTTTTTTTATGTCAACTATTTTGCCTATATTTACTATGTAATCAATCGGGGAAACCCACTAAACAAATAAAAATCGCTTATGGCAACTATCAAAGAATTCAACAAACAAAACCTAAAGAGCCTTCGTCAAGACATGAACGCTGCACTTGCTAAACTAGAAAAGCAGTACGGTATTCAAATCAATGTAGGTAACGCTAGCTATAGTGACAATGAGGTAACCTTTAAAACTAAGTGTAATACAGTTAGTAAAGAGGGAACTGCTATCACTAAAGAAGCCCAAAACTGGCCCCTCTATGCAGAGCTTAATGGTGTAAGCCAATTCTCTATCGGCGACCGTATCGCCCTCCAAGGTAAAATCTTCTCTATCGAAGGCTGGAACACACGTGCTAAGAAAGCCCCAGTAATGATTAAAGAAGTTGGCTCAAACAAAACCTTTAAATGTAGCGCCCAAACTCTAGCAGGTAAACTCCCTATGGTCAAAGAAACCATTAAATAAACAACCCCCACAGAAGCCCTATATAAAGCCTATATAGGGCTTCCCATAAACAACCAATAATTAAAGCAATATATAAACCATGAGTAAAACATTTGTATTCACACTAGAAAGAGACAACGGGTATACTTATACGTATGAAGGGACATTCGAATCCCTAGCCCGACATATCGCAGCGCAAGATAGCCCAATTAAGGTTAACGGCGATAAGACAGCTTTCAACACTAAAGAGGCTTAAAGGCCCAATCCCCCAATTAAGGGAATGTCAACCCCCCACCCACATGTGCCAATGCGCATACTCAAGGGCTCCGGGGGCAAGTCCCCAATTTATAAATTTTTGTGTGCAAGGGTTAGGGTACCACATGACAACTAATAATAAGCAATAGGTGATAAAGAATGTGCAATATGCCAATTAACTATCACACCCCATGAAAGCTTAAAATTACCCTTGTAGGTAAATAAACCCAAGCAACGCTAATAGGAGACCCCGATACTTAGAGTCTAGGGTTTCCCTGGAAAAAACCCAGAAAAAAAGAAGTCGCCCCTACAAAAAAAATTGGGCGCCCCGTAGAAGGGGTAAAATACCCCCGAAGCGACCGTGAACTAACGGTCGATACCCATACGATACTGGAAGCTACTCAGAGTACCCATAAACTACTGGAACCCAGAGTGTTAGACAAATACCCTCCGGTAAGTCCTCTAACCATCTGAACGGCCAGGGACCCCTTAAAACAGGCGAAGCCAATTGAGTCCCAGGCCGATACTAAAAGAATTAAAAGAACCCAGAGCACTTAGAGTACCCAGAGTAACTGCCAGACCCACAATACGGCGTGAGCCAAGTCAGTGCGCTTGGAAGGGTCGGGTGCCCGTTGCCCTTGAAACAAAAAATAATTAACCCGTATAATAAGGGTGCCGGGAAGGTCCGGCCGAAACCTAAAGATAATATGACAATAACACACGATGACGAGCCGATACTAACAGGCCCTATGAGTAACTCAGAGTTTTTAAAATACTTAAAGACTAGGATAGGACCGGTGAAGTTTATTGAGAGAGCAAAGAGTAAGAACCCGGTACACCCTTATTCGAACAGGGGAGAAGGTTACATCATTATGCAACTTGGCGAATTAGGCCCAGTACTATACGATAGTGTAAGAAATCCCGCGGCTTATATGTCAGCTACCGGGGCTTGGGGCCTCTTAGTAGGGCGCCACAATGATAGGGGTGAGTACTTCACTCTCGATGTTAACTGGGAGGGGGCTCTCGCCGTTATTGAAAGTAACTACAGGCCTTTCAGTCCGGAGACAGCTCTCGGTCCGGATCCCGATCCTTTACCATTTTAATTTAAGCTAATTATGGAATGGATTGAATCACTCGGTACTGCAAGTAAATTATTAGTTATTTTAATACTAGCGGGTTTTGCTAGCACAGTAGTTAGAATAGGCGACACGTTAATAGATAGTATTAAGGAGTGGTATTACAATTTAAAGAATAAATTGAAAAAATAAAAAATCAAAAAAATCAATTATTTATTTAGGGTACAAAAATTTCCCTATGCAGAAAATCTTAAGGTTTATTTAAATATCGGCACATTGTGTGTAAATGTGGCGGAGTTAATTGAAAAATTAAAAAATTAAAAAAATCAATTATTTATTTGGTGGTCTAAAATTTCCCTTCGCTGAAATAATTTTTTTTAATTTTAAAAACTTAAAGAATTGGTAGACTAAGATGAAACATTCTTTGTTTAATTAACTATAATTATAATAGTAATAACAATAAATATAATATGGAAGATAACATTAACGAAGTAAAAATTGTTCAAGGTGACGTTTTAGCAATGACCTTTTTAACAAAAGTTTTTAACGAGGATGCGGAAACTGTTGCGACAGTTTTAGCAGCAATGTCCACTAGTGACCGTGACGAAATAATTAATCTAACGGTTGAAAAAAACCTAACAAATGACCTAATTGAAAACGCAATTATGCAGTTTCATGCGACTAAAAAGAATTTGTAATGGTTAATATACCCTTAAAAGAATGGTAGAAGTTAACTATACATATCATGCAGAAGTTGTACGAGTTGTAGATGGTGATACTATCATTGCTAACGTCGATGTTGGCTTTGATATGTGGAAGCGTTGTAATATTAGATTACATGGAATTAATACACCTGAAACTAGAACACGTGATCTTGAAGAAAAAGAAGCTGGGTTAAAAGCTAAAGACCGTCTTATTGAATTATTACAGGCTAATGATAATAAATTTATATTAAAATCAATGGGGCTAGATAAGTATGGTAGATCTTTGGGTGTTATTTACGCAGGGTATCAAGATATCAAACCGTGGGATGACTCTTCAGAATCGCGACCAGTATTCCTTAGTTTAAATGAACTATTAATAACAGAAGGATTGGCTGTAGCATACTTCGGTGGAAAAAGATAAAAAAGATAAAAAATAAAATTATGGAATTTTTAAAAAAACTATTTAACTTCTCAGGTACTATTAGCGGTATTGATTTTCTCATCAGATGGGTTTCTTCAATAATCCTACAATGGCCGGGTGGATTTTTAATCGGATATGGTGTTGTCTCTGGAATTATGGGACTTACAATGTTGGGCGTGCTTATAGCATGTGTTGGTATTGTATTACAATTTTCAACATTAAGAAAAAGAGCTAGGGCATTATTCACTGATAATAACGACCTACATTTTTATATTGTATATTTGATACTTAGTATTATACAAGGTTTTACAAACGACATGGAACTTATAATTTCAATACCTATTAATATTTTAGTGTTGATTGTATTTAGTATAGCTTTGTTTAAAAACTCTGGTATTTCACCTGATTCACATTTAGGTTAATTAAATGAGTACCAATAGAGGCATAATGCAATATTATAATAAACTTTAAAATATTACAAGATATATAACATAACGAATTTGTTTCCACTTCGGTAAGAAATATATGTTCAAATATTTGTTCAAGTAAAAACCCTAACGCCAAACCCGTTGGGGTTTTCTTTTTTATAAACAAAAATAACATTTCACCGTATAACATTAGTAATTAAAAATATTATACTATGAAATTCAATAAGCCCGATAAAGCAACGGATGCATGGCAAATCATGCGTATCCAAGCTGAATTTACAAAAGGCTTTGATACCTTTAATAAATTAGGACCATGCGTATCTGTATTCGGTTCAGCAAGAACTTCAAAAAAAGATAAATGGTACAAAGAGGCACGTAAATTTGGTGGCCTAATGGCAGAATCAAATATTGGTGTTATCTCAGGTGGTGGTCCAGGAATTATGGAGGCTGTTAATCAAGGCTGCCAAGAAGCTGGTGGTGTTTCGGTTGGCGTGGGTATTGAACTACCATTTGAGGCTGAGATGAATCCTTATATTAATGTAGGTGTGGAGAATAGATACTTCTTTACACGTAAAGTCATGTTCATGAAATATTCTCAAGGATATGTAGTTTTTCCAGGCGGGCTCGGTACACTCGATGAACTATTTGAAGCACTTACATTAATTCAATGCAGTCATATACAAACGCAACCAATTGTACTTGTAGGTAAGAAATATTGGGAAGGTCTTATGGATTGGTTAATGAATATGGTTAATGCATCTGGTAGAATGAGCCTGAAAGACTTTGATTTATTCAGAATCGTGGATTCTGCTGAAGAAGCTGCTGAAAAGATTAATGAATATCATGATAAATTCAATCCGGAAAGTAGCGTAAACTTTTAATCTATGAAATTTAGGAGGCTTACAGATTCAGTGCAAATAAATCTCGGCGAATATTTAAAAAAATATATAGACGAAGTGGGTGCTGAAAATGTTAGACTTTATATTGGTTGTGATAGCCAAAATAAAAAGTCATGGACAAGTTACGCAACTACGGTAGTTATACATATTGGCAACACGGGTTGTCATGTACTCTATCAACGTGAACGTATATCACCTAGAATAAATGACTTCTGGACCAGGCTATGGAGAGAAGTTGAACGTTCAGTTGAAGTCGCACTATACCTACAAGAATACAATATAATTGTAGACAATATAGATTTAGACCTTAACTCAGACCCTAATATGAAATCACATAAGTTGGTTTCAGCAGCTCGTGGTTATGTTGAGTCATTAGGTATCAAGGCTAATATCAAACCTGAATTATTACCAGCTATTTGCGCTGCTGATAATATAGTTAAATAAATAAACATAATCGGCTTTTGCCATATAATAATAAAATAAATTAAGCACATATATGAATCCAGATCCTTACGATAATAATAGTGGTAAAAAACCAATTAAAAAATTAGGTAAGACTCCATTTATTGATCAGTTTGGTGAAGACTTAACGGAACTTGCAAAGAACGGTAAATTAGACCGCATCATTGGACGTGACGCTGAAATTCTTCGCATTTGTCAAATTCTTGCACGTCGCAAAAAAAACAACCCAATCATCTTAGGTGAACCTGGTGTTGGTAAAACCGCTATTGTAGAAGCTATAGCTCAACGTATTATTGAAGGTAAAGTTGCACGCACCCTTATTGGTAAGCGCCTTGTATCTCTTAATATGGCAATCATTGTTGCGGGTACTAAATACCGTGGTGAGTTTGAAGAGCGCATGAAAAACATTGTTGATGAACTTAAGGCTAATCCTAACATTATTTGTTTCATCGATGAAATTCACACAATCGTTGGTGCGGGCGGTGTTTCAGGTTCACTAGATGCTTCAAACATTCTCAAGCCGGCTTTAGCACGTGGTCAAGTACAATGTATCGGCGCAACTACTCTTGATGAGTACCGTGAGAATATTGAAGATGATGGTGCACTTACACGCCGCTTCCAAGAAGTATTCATTGAATCACCTTCTGTTGAAGACACTATTGAAATTCTAAAACGCATTAAAGACAAGTATGAAGACCACCATGCGGTTGAGTACACTGAGGATGCCATTGAAGCATGCGCTAAGCTAACTGACCGTTATATTACTTCACGTGAATTACCGGACAAGGCCATTGACCTAATGGATGAAGCTGGCGCTAAATTACACTTAGAAGAAGTTAAGGTCCCTAATTCTATTAAGAAGATTGAAATTGCTGCAGAAGAACTAAAAGAAAAGAAACTTAACAGTGTTAAAGAACAGGACTACGAAAAAGCAGCAACATTTCGTGACAAAGAAATGACAAAGCGTAAAGAACTTGATAGTGCTATTCTAGCTTGGGAAAAGTCGCTTAATGAGAATCGCAAAAAAGTTACATTTGATATTATTGCAGAAACACTATCACAACAAACTGGAATTCCACTTTCACGCCTTTCAGGCGATGAGCATAAAATGATTAAGCAATTAGGTATTGAACTTAAAAAGCAAATCATTGGACAAGACCAAGCTGTTGAAGTATTATCAAATGTTATTAAGCGCTCACGTGCTGGTGTATCATCTTATAAGAAACCAATTGGTTCGTTTATGTTCTTAGGTCCAACCGGTGTTGGTAAAACTGAAACGGTTAAAGCACTTACACGCTATATGTTTGGTACTGAAGATAGCATGATTAGAATTGATATGTCTGAATACCAAGAAAAACACAATGTCGCACGCTTAACCGGTGCGCCTCCGGGATATGTTGGGTTTGAAGATGGTGGCCAATTAACTGAGGCTGTGAGACGCAAGCCTTATTCTGTAGTCCTGTTTGATGAAATTGAGAAAGCTCACCCAGACACGTTTAATATACTTCTACAGGTACTTGATGATGGTCGCTTAACGGATTCTTTAGGTAGAGTTGTAGATTTCACAAATACTATTATTGTAATGACATCAAACGTAGGTGCTAAGAAAGCTGCTGAGTTTGGTTCAGGTATTGGATTCTCAAGTAAATCATCTATTGCATCTGATACCGCAAAAATTGAATCAATCATTGATAAAGAACTTAAGAATAAGTTTACACCTGAGTTTTTAAATAGACTTGACGAAACTGTTTTGTTTAATCAACTTTCAAGTGAAGATATGATTAAGATTGTAGATATCGAATTAGACCAAGTTAACGAAAGAATGCTTGAGCAAGATATTGAACTTAAATTCACTAAGGTTGCCAAGGAGTTTCTAATGACTGAGGGATATGACCCAGCATACGGTGCACGTCCTCTTAAAAGGGCAGTACAGAAGTACGTTGAAGATATTGTAGCAGATGGTATTTTAGATGGTAAAATTCTTAGTGGAAACACATATACTATCACATATAAGAAAGGTTCTGATAAACTTTTTGTAAAATAATCATATAATAAGTGATTATAATAACAACACAATATGTTTAACGATACATTCAAAAAAATTATTAAAGATATCAAACAAGATGGTCAACTCTCTCAACCTCGCGATATGCAGGTTAGAGAGTTAACTATTGACCAGCGAGAGTTTGACCCTAAATTCACAATTGCAGATTTCAAATCACGTGCATTTAATTACAAGTACTTTGCAGGTGAACTTGCGTGGTACCTAATGAAAGACCGTGACATTGATTACATCTCAAAGTTTTCAGGCTTCTGGAAACACATCACAAACCCAGGTACTAACGAAATTAATTCAAACTATGGTTCACTAATTTTCAATGACCAACTGCAATGGGTTATTGATTCACTTAAAGCTGATAAGAATACACGTCAAGCAATTGCATTCTTAAATCAACCTAAGTACCAGTTTGAAGGTAATAAAGATTTTGTATGTACAATGTACCTTAATTTCTTTATCCGTGATAATAAGCTGAATATGAAAGTACAAATGCGCTCAAATGATATCTTTTATGGATTGACCTTTGATGCACCTTTCTTTTCATTCGTATATCAACATGTTCTAATGGAATTGCAAAAAGATTACGTAGACTTAGACTTCGGTACTTATCATCATTGTGCTGATAACATCCACTTCTACGAACGTCACTTTGAATTAGCTGATAAGATTTTAGATGAAGGTAGATATGAAGTTGAACCTACAGAGGTTAGAGTTAAGTTACCGTTATTCAAAATAGAAAACAGTAAATGTATTATAACACATGTTGGTGATGAATACATTAAAGAAGTAAACGCTTTAGTTAAAGCTGAAGCGACACAGGAACAATATAAAGAATTATTATACAAATACGTACTAGCGTAATGGAACCAGAATTTTATACAGACAATTGGGAAGATGATAGTCATATTCCACGAATTGAAATAGAAGATTTTCAAACTATCAAGGATGTTGAATTAGAATTAGTAACTCACCATGACGTATTTTATCGCAGAATTATAACATATGTAATTGACGTAATTGAGAATAAATTACCAGCCGACGAACCTCTTGCTATTTTAATAGATGAAAACGGCATGGAGTATGATATGGACCTACCGGTTGATGGCTTTATTAAATCACTTACAAAATGCATGGAATATTTTACTACAATAGAAGAATATGAAACATGTACCCTAATTAAAGACTTAATTAAAATAACCGAACAAGGATTATAATATGAACTACGGAAACGAATTTAAAAAATACGCGATGAGCGACTTCAACCTCAGCTCATCAAACATGGACTACTACCAAAAGCAAATCGAAGGTTCTATGACGCCTTACATTCTTGAAGAGCGTGAAATGAGAATGACACAGATGGATATCTTCTCTAGATTGATGCGTGATCGCATTCTTTGGGTTGCGGGTCCTGTAAATGATAACATGTCAACTGTTGTACAAGCTCAACTTATGTTCTTAGACAACGCCAGTAAAGATGACATTACGATGCACATTGATTCACCGGGTGGTTCTGTTAAATCAGGTCTATCAATGGTTGACGTTATGGAATACATTACAACTGATATTCGCACGGTGAATACTGGAATGGCGGCTTCTATGGGCTCTGTACTTTTAGGTGCGGGTACCAAAGGAAAGCGTGCATCACTAAGACACTCTCGCACTATGTTACACCAATCTTCTGGTGGGTTCTCTGGAAACATTCAAGATGCTGAAGTGGATTGGAAAGAATGGCAAAAGATTAACAAAGAATTGTTTATCTTATTAGGTGAGTATTGTGGTAAGACTGCTGCAAAAGTTGCAAAGGATGCTACTCGTGATTTCTGGTTAACTGCTGATGAAGCACTAGACTACGGAATTATTGATGAAGTAATTAGACGATAAAAATACTAAACTCTAAATTTTAAAGGACCCGAGGCATTTGTCTTGGGTTTTTTATTTTGAAACAATAATATATTATAAGCGTATAATAATAAAATATTAACACATGAATATATTAGAAGAAGCTAACAAAATTATCAATCAACGTTCTGAAGAGAAAGAACGTATGTATGGACCCTTTGAAGAAGGCATGGACCGGGCTGCAATGATTGCATCTGGAATGACAGGTAAAGATTTTACAGGTGCTGATATGTATGCTGCGCTAATTGCTCTTAAGTTTAGTAGACATTCTTACAACTATAGAGAAGACAACTTATTAGACGCTGCGGCTTATATCGGTGGACTAGATAATTATATCAAGCAAAACGGTTATAACAATCATGGTGCCGACAATGTTAACCCCGGTGAATTGTGATTAAAGGACCGTTTTCATATAGCGGAAATAAAACAAGAATCTACAACGCGTATCTTAAACCGGTTTTACGAAAGTATAATAAGGTTCATGAACCGTTTGTAGGTTCTGGTGTTTGTATGTATAATTCTAATGGCGGTGGAATGTCTACTGACGTTGACCCTGCTGTGGTTGCAATGCACCAAGCCTTACAAGATACAGAGCTTCCAAATAAAATGCAAGCTTGCTACGATACTTACTTCAAGTCAGGTCACAACAAAGAATCTTACAATACACTCAGAGAAGCTTTCAATAAAGACTGGTTATTAAACGGAGTAACTTCTGAAAACGTACACCAGCTTTATGTGCTTTCTCAAATAGCTTTCAATTCACTTATACGATTTAGTAAGAACGGTTTTAATGCATCTTTTGGTGAAAAGCCATTAGACGTTGATAGACTCAAACTACATGTTGAATTGTATAAAGAAAAAGATATTCAAGTTACACTATCACAGTATAACACTATCGACAAATCTAAAGTTGACAAGGATAACGATATTATTTATTTAGACCCACCATATATTGCGAGTAAATTTCAATACGGCGGTTGGGTAAAGAACGATGAACTTGAACTTTTAAAATTTATTACAAATTTAGACAAAGAAGGTTACAAATTTATATTGTCAAATACGTTTTCACATAAGGGTGTTATTAATAATGATCTAATTGAGTGGTCAAAAAACTTTAACGCATATCTTATTGACATGTCTTACAACGCATGGAGCTCACGGGTAACCGGTGTAGAACGTGAAGATGCAACAGTTGAAGTTCTTATTACAAACATAGGCGATGCCTTTAAAGACCTTCCAGACGCAAATGCGGGTAAGTTATCAACAACTGAACTTTTTTAAAAAAACAATATGTCAGAGGAATTAACGGTTATGCAATTTCATTACGAAGAAGCAGTCCGAACCGGAGATACTAAAGAAGCATCTGAGCTTCTTAAGATTATTAGTAACATGCGTGCACATCACGATGCGGGTAAATACAAGTACAATGATTAAAGTTACAGGTAAACGTAGAAACAAATCCGATATCAACAAGAAGGCAGCTGCTGTTGCGTTTGCGCTTGGTATTGAGTGTGATGTTAACGTGTATTTTATGGAACATACATCACCTGATAAATATGGATTCAACGCTGAAATTATGGGGAGTCAATACATTTGTATTTTCAAAGACTGTCCTGAAGATAAGTTAGGTGAGGTTATTTCACACGAGATGGTTCATGTGTTACAAACTTTAAAAGGAGACCTTAGACATGACTATATGAATCAAACGTTTTATTGGAAGGGTGAGGTATATAATCCAGAACGATTAGCTACTTTAGATTATTATGATAGGCCATGGGAGGCTGAGGCAAAAAAACTTGAAAAGAATTTAGCCGAAAACTTTTTTATGTCAAATTAATTGCCTATATTTACATAGTAATTAGTTGAGAATATATAATTAAAATAAATCAAAAGACAATGGCAAAGAAAAAGATTTCAGACGCAGACTTAATCGACGCACTAGAAGGACTAGATACGACGTATGACCGTTTAAGTACAGATGGTCAAAATACAATGGATGCATTTTTTACAAAAGCAGAAAAGTCGATTAATCAAAGAGACTTAGATAAGTTTATTAAAGACTTAGAGCATGATGTACAACGCATGAATTCAGACGGTGTATATTACTATGAAATTCTTAAAAACGCAAAGTTATAATATTAGGACCTTAGGGTCCTTTTATTATTTTGAAAATAATTTGAAAATAATTGGCTAAAAGTTTTTTTATGTCGTAAACTTTGCCTATATTTATAGTATAACAATGAGACAATGCTGTCTCTCTTAATTTAATTAATAAACATGGTAACATTATCAAACAACGCAATCCAATCGCGCAAGTTGGAAACATTAAACGCACAAGCACTACGCAGAACAGTAGCGGCTCGTGAAATTGAAGTTATTGACGAGAAGACAATCTTCTACAATGGCTCTCAAATCAAAATTACTAGTGAGGCTTTTAAATCACTAATGAAAATGACGGGTATGAGTCAAACATTCATTAAGAAGTTTGAAAAACTCTTCAACCCTAAAGCTAAGGCGCAATTCATTAATACAATGAAAAACGCAATGGCTTCTAACGCGGGTAGCATGCCAAACATTACAATGGTACTTAATCCTGTTAACAAAGTAATTGTTGCATTCACAAAAGATGCTTCAGAACTTATTTCTAACTCAAACTTTGTTGAGAATGCAGAACGTATTCTTAATGGCGGTAACTTTGGTGTTACAAACTGGACGACAGACCCAACTACGGGTATTGTAACTCTTAATGCTATTAAAGAAGGTGCAACATTCTCAGTTGCGGGTGATGAAAAAGATGTATTTACCGCGGGTATTACAATGAAGAACTCACCTATTACTGGATTTCAAGTTTCACCTTATGTAAATCGTCTTTGGTGTACTAACGGACTTACTACTTCACTTGCTGAAGATAAGTACAACATGACAAACCTAAGTGAAAAATCGCTTACTCAATTCAACGAGTACATTCAAGGACTCACACGTCGCAACTTTGTACCTGCTGAATTTAATGAATTAGTAAACAAAGCACGTAAAACACCAGCTTCTTTAAATGAGCTTAATCGTGCAACTTCCGCAATTAAAAGTGCAGGTGCTGGTGATAGAGCTGGTCAGTGGATACCTCTTCACGAAAACCTACTTGAATACTCACGTGCAGGTATTGATACTAAAGATTTCAATAACGCAGAACTTAAGAATGCAGAATCTGACCAATCGGTTTGGAGTGTTGTAAATTCAATGACTCACTTTGCGTCACATGGTGAAGACTTAGTTGATGGCTTTGAAAGTCACAAAGGTACTGACCTTATGGTTAGAGCTGGAAACTTATTAGGTCGTGCATGGGACTTAGGTAATCGTGTTGCGTCACCTTTCAAAGGTTTGAATTCATACCAACATGGTGAAGTACTTAATTAATATAGTGCTATCATAATATAATATAAGGGGTGTGCGTAAGTATACCCCTTTTTATTTTAAAATAATTGGCTAAAAGTTTTTTTATGTCGTTTATTTTGCCTATATTTACATAGTAATCAAATGAAAGTATTAACCTTTAAAAAACAAATATTATGCCTATTACTTATGTAAACAAACAGATTTTCCTTAATGGATTAGAAGTTGCTGACCTCGAAGTTGATGGAATCGACACTCGTGATTATCCTGATTTTTGTGATGCATATATTGCAGACGCAAGTATTCTTGAAAACGGAAAATGGCGTGAAGCCACTGAACGAGAACTTGATGAACTTAATAATGATAGCGACTTGGTTTACGAACAAGTTGAAAACTTCTTATACTAATGGCTAAAAAGAAACCAAATAAAGTTGACGGTTATAGTGAACGTCATTTAAGTCAACTTATTCGTCGTCGTATGATTCAAAAAGATCATGGGGATGACAATAAGTATTCGCGTAAAGATAAACATAAAAAAGATTATGGCAAAGAAGAGTAAAAGTGTAAAGGATGCTGTTTGTGCACGTTGTATAGGTAGCTTCAAGTTTAAAGAGCTTAATCGCGTTTATATACAGATGCATAGACATGACCCTAATAGCGGTTATTATGGTGTTTATGTGTGTGATAAATGTGAACCTAAGTTTGAATTAGATAGACGCGAACCAACGCAAGAATAATATGCCACATAAGAAAAAGCGTACAACCAGTGTTGAAGTATTCATACACGAGGGTCAATCTTATACAACAATACACAAAGACGATAATTCAGCTTGGATTATAGAATACGATATTAAAAAAAGATTTGTAGGCGGTGGTGTAAAAAAAGTAGACAAAAGTTTTTTATTGTCAAAAAAAATAACTATATTAGCTAGTAATACTTAATAACAGATATGAAACAAACTATTTATATTGACCTTGACGGGGTCGTTGTTGATATTGAAAGATATATTAATGAAACATTTAGTCCAGATTATATTAAAAAATATGGCATTGGTACTATAATCGATATGCATCCTCAAATATTCTATGATGCAAAACCTATACCAGGTGCAATCGCTGCATTTCGTGAACTTGCTGACAAGCATAATGTTTATATTCTATCAACTGCACCTTGGGATAATCCAGAATCTTGGAAAGCAAAGCGTATTTGGGTTGAAAAGCATTTGGGCGATTCAGCATACAAAAGATTAATACTATCACATAATAAAGGTTTGCTTAAAGGTGACTTCTTAGTTGATGACCGTATTAAAAATGGCGTCGCAGAATTTGAAGGAACTCATATCCACTTTGGTACACATGATATTCCAAACTGGGATAGCGTTTTAGAACTATTTAAAATGATTCAAGAGTAATGACAATTGTAGTATTCAGAAAAACCAAAAGATCCCAACCTCAAATGGCAGTGTTTACCAAAAGTAGTATTACCGTTGATGTTGTATTAGATAGTGCTAAACGTAAACCACCAATTCCACATAGATGGATTATTGAAGATGTTGGTGTAGGTGGTGAAGGTTTAATAGAGTATTACAAAAAAAAGTACAAAAATATTAAAGTTTTTATTGATAAAACTTTTTAATGTCGATTATTTTGCCTATATTAGTATAGTAATTAAAAACAAGCACATGAAAAAGAAACTTAAATCAAAACTATTAACTTATTTGTTTACCGACTGGGTTGCAACTGAGTCAGATGTTGAAACTCTTAATATGACAAAACAAATGATTGAAAATCGTAAAAACCAAGTGATTGGTTATGTACCAACAATCGGCTTCAAAACAAATAACTCAACCCTTAACATAAAGTAAAATGACAAATTTAAAATTTAACGCAAGCGAGGTAACTTGTAACGGTAACATTGGTGGTAGCGCTTTGATTCTTAATGATGATAATAAAGCTAAAATTAAAGCATTTATGATGACTCATTTCATGATGACTGACCGTCGAACTATTTTACAAGAAATGCAAGACTCGGGCATGCTTGAAGATAGATGGACGGTCGGTTCACGTGTTAATAGTATTGATACGGTGTATTGTCGTTTTACTAGTGGTCTTTTATCATACGCTCTTAAAAAGTTTGGTGTAAATGGCGGGACATATAAAGCTCAACGTGAGCTTTCTGAAATGTGGATAAACGCTCAAATTAAAATGATGAGTGCTAAGGATATCATTATTGTATTAGAAAAAGCATTGGCCGATTGTGCACGTGCTGATTACTATTACACTTATGAAAAAGACTGGTCATAATGCAACTCGATAGACATCGACTTGAAAGATTACAGGACGAGCGGCATTGCGTAGATATTGACACGTCTGATGTTTACTTTATTGTAGACTTACAAATTGTCAATGAAGAGATTTGGGTGGTAACTAATACTAAGGTATTTAAAGACACTCAAGTACTTACACTACAAGAAGCATCAGATGCCGAACGTGAATTTATACGAATGCGAAAAGAAAATAACATTGGATAATATGCAAACAAATTACGGATACTGCTGTATCAACATGACACTTAAAGAAGAGAGCAATACTTATATAGGTCGCTCTATGATTAAACGTACATTTACCGAAAAGGGTATTAAATATGCTAGTGAGCTTGCACTTGCTAATGTACGTGACCTTGTTGAAATTATTAAGTGGAATGAAAAGAAAGGTATTAAACTGTACCGTATGTCTAGTGATATGTTTCCTTGGATGTCTGAATACGAACTCAAAGACTTACCTGACTATAAAAAGATTTCAACTATACTTAAGGGTGTTGGTAATCTAGCTAAAAAGTATGGTCAACGTCTTACATTCCACCCTGGTCCATTTGACGTGTTAGCTTCTATAAATCCAAATGTAGTTACAAAAACAATACGAGACCTTAATCAACATGGTGAAATCATGGACCTTATTGGTTTGCCTCGTACACCATATGCTGCGATTAATATTCACGTCAACACAACGCAAGGTGGTAAGGAAGAAGCTTGTAAGCGATTCTGCACTAACTTTGAATTACTAGATGATTCTGTTAAGACCCGTCTTGTTGTTGAAAATGATGATAAAGAAAAGCAATATGCGGTCGAAGACTTGTATGAAGAAATTCATATGGCTATTGGTATTCCAATTACATTTGACTATCACCACCATTGGTGTCACCCTGGTATTCTAACACAAAAAGAAGCACTACGTCTTGCATCTTATACTTGGGGCAATACTAAACAACTTGTACACTTCTCATCTTGTAAAACAATACACGAAGACGTTACACAAACAAACAAGCGTGCTCATGCAGATTACATTTATGATTTTATTGAAACACATGGCCTTTCACTTGATGTTGAAATTGAAGCTAAAGCTAAAGAGTTAGCAGTACAGAAATATATGAAAGAATTCTTAAGTTAATATATATTATATGAAAAATAACAATACAGGTACTAAACAATTGAAGTGTATGAACTCACACGTTGAATCTAGTAAATGGTGGAAATATGCACCTATAGGTGGGTGTGATGAAATTGTACAAGTTGATATAAAAACTGAAAAAGTTTTATGTTGGAGATGTACATTACGTTCAACTAGTGGTGTAAAATAATAAGAGGCTTCGGCCTCTTTTTTATTGAATATATAACTAATGAAACACGTCAAAGCCTTTGAATCATTTATTTCTGTAAATGAAAAGTACATTATGTCCGACTTGGAAAATGAGTTAGGTATCGTACTAGACCTATGGGATAATGGTGACCACTTAGAATTAGGTAAAATTGAAGTTCCTAAAAGGTTAAGGGGTTCTGGTGTAGGGACTGAAGCGATGGAACGTATTATTGCGTTTGCAGACAAAGAGGGTAAAGACATTAGACTCACACCATCAAAAGATTTTGGTGCATCTTCTGTAGCTAGACTTGAAAAGTTCTATAAAGGTTTTGACTTTGTTAAGAATAAAGATTTAAAGTATAAGGACACTATGGTCCGCTATGCTAAATAACATGAATAACATATTTAATTTTACAGATTTTGTTAATGAGGGTAGAAGCTCTTATGATAGTATTGCATCTAAACTAGTTAAGCACACTTTTAAGAAGTGGGTGAACGGTTATAAAGGTGGTGAAGCTACACTTAACTTTACAGAAAGCTTAGTTTTAAACAGACTAGAATTTGATGTTGATTTCAACCTACATGTTACCAAGCGTGTTAAAGGTTTTGAAATACTTAATAGCACAGGTGCCGATTCAAGAACAACTGATGATGAAGGTGACGAGCAAGACCCGTATATTATTATAGACTTCGCTGTTAATCCTGATTGGATTCCCGGTGAATGGTCTACTATTTATTTTTATTTAGCAGATGTTGTAAGACATGAGATTGAACATATCACACAAGGCGGTGAGGCTATTGGTAATTACAGAATGGGTAAACCAAATGAAGATGATGGTATGTTAAGACAAATGATTAAGATTGGTCTATTACCAAAAGCACAATATTTCATGCTACCTAAAGAGGTTGATGCAAACATACAGGGTCTTAGATATGAGGCTAAAAAAAGAAAAGAGTCGATGGCCGATGCTGTTAATAGATATCTAGACACGCAAGAACAATCTGGTGAAATAAATGGAAAAGAGCGTGAAGAAATTCTTACACTTTGGAAAAGACGTGCAAAACAAATAGGAGGTATACCTACATTTTAAAATTATGAAACATTTAAAACTATACGAAGATTTTATTAATGAAGCAAGGCCTGAGTTCCATGATTCAGATGCACCAGATGCATATGGTAGATTCAGGGACTTAAGCGTTAAGGATTTAGCTAAGTGGTTAATTGATACACGTAACGGTGACGTTAAAAAGATTTCATCTTCACTTACACAACAAATTGTATTCAATAGAAATGATGACCCTGAATATGCTACTAAGATGGAAAAAACACGTAAAGAGGTTTATAAGCAACTTGATAGAGAAGACTTATTAGAAGGTGATGCTAAACCAGGTCCGGACAAATATATGACTGGGCTTGATAAAGAAGACGAAACCGATAAAGAAGATCAAATCAAAAAGCAGCGTGAAATGGATGATGATGATTCATCAGCTTATAAAGAAATGCCAGGTGACGAAGAGGCTAGAGAGAAGGGTCAAGTTAAAACATCTAAGCATGTTAAGAAATACCATGAGCTTTATGGTGACGAAAAGAACGAATCAATTATAATTGAAGCATCTAAAATTGCATGTCTAGAATGTGATGAGGTTAATACTGCTAAAGCTTGGGCTAAAAACAATGACGTATGTCCTTCATGTAATGATTCAACAAATGGTGTTTCTGAAGCTGAACTTGTAGGTGAATGTTGGGACGGTTACAGACAAGACGGTATGAAAACTAAAGGTGGTAAGCAGGTACCTAACTGTGTGCCAGTATCTGAAGTTAACGAAGAAAAAGCCGAAGGTGATAGAAGTAAATTAGATAATGCTGATATCGAAACGGCACTTGCAAAAAAGTCTAAAGAAACTGGTGTACCTATTGGTATTATTAGAGTTGTAATGAGACGTGGAATGGCCGCGTGGAAAACAGGTCATAGGCCGGGTGCGGGTCAAGAGCAATGGGGATACGCTAGAGTTAATGCATTTCTTACTAAAGGCGCTGGTACTTGGGGTGATGCTGATAAAGACCTTGCTAAAGAAGTTAGAGACGGTGGACATGATAAAAAACTTAAATCTTAATGAAGCATATAAAATTATTTGAGCAGTTTGAGCTTAATCCTTTATACGAGGAGATTGATGCGATTATGGGTGGTGGTCTCACAGACATTGAAATACAAGGTATGCTTGATGAGGGTTTATTCTCATGGTTAGGTTCTTTATTTTCAAACCCAAAAAAGAAACGTGAGTTAGATAAACTTGCACAACAGCTTACTGAGGTTAGAATTAATATTGCTAAGGTTAATATTGAAGCTGAAAACATTGAAGCGTTTGAAGAAGAGTTAGAAAGTAAAGTTGATATGTATGCTGATACAGTATCTGCTAAAGATATAAAGTCAAACACAAAGAAAACTTCAATGACTGACCTTAAAGGTAAGCAACTACAAGAACTTGAAGCTGATATTGTAACTAGAATGGACATCATTGGTGAAGAGAATGACAAGCTTAAAACTTATGTTAATAAAGTAAAGCTTAATTCTAGAATACAATCAACTGAAAAAATTATGCGTATGGCAGACGGTCAAATTAAAAAAGTACTTTCTAAAATGGCGATGCAAGATAAAAAGAAAGATAGAGAACTAACAAAAGAACTTAAGGTTCAAATGAATTAAATTATGAAAAGAGTAAGATTATTCGAAGCTTTTACGAAAAGCCAAGGTGAAGAGATTAGCAAAGATCAATTTAAGAATATTGCTAAGGGTTCAAACGTTACATATATGGGTGATGATTTTGAAGTTGCAGAGTCAGACGATACACTTCTAATATTAAAGCATATAAAGTCTGGTAAAAAGATTCATGTTAATTACAATATGTTCAATAAAAAAGGTGTTATTTCATCTAAATAAAATTAAAAAACAAATAAATATCTTTACAAGATATATAAATAAATAAAATATTATGTATTTTTTAATTATTACATTAACGATTGCCTCAGTTTTATTCATTGATTATAAATTTATTAAATCAAAAAAAACTAAAACAGTTGGTACGTCTAAAGACAAGGTTATCGTTGTGGATAGAAGGCCTACTAATATTTCGGTTAACAGAATTACTGATAATATAATTCCCACTAAGGAAGAAATGGACTAAAATATTATTAGATATATAATAAAATAATAACATATTAAAATGGCTAAATTAAAATCATTCGAAGAGTACGTTGCTGACATTGACACGGCTGAAGAAATCGAAAACACAGAAGTTGAAATGGGTGAACCTATGGAAGCGGAAGGTGAAGAAGAAGTTGTTACAGACGAACAAGGTGAAGATAACGTTGAAGTAAAAGACAATGTTGAAGGTGAAGAAGCTGGTGAAGAAGCTGAAGAACTTGAAGCAGACACTAAAGAAGTTTCATCTGAAGAAGACAAAGGTATTGTAGATTCAGCTGATGATGAAGTACCATCTGAAGAAGAAGCTATGACTGAATCTGAGGATTCTGACGACGAAGATGAAGACGATTCTGACGACGAAGATGAAGACGATTCTGACGATGGAGATTCTGTAGAAGTTGTAGCAGTTGCTGAAATGCTTAAAGAGGCATACAAGGCTTGTAAAAACGAAGCTAAAGTTTGGGAAGAAGATATGCACGATGAGCATACTATTGAATCTTACCTAAAAGAAAATGCGGCATTAGTTGCTATGATGGCAGTTAATACATTGAAAGAAATGAAAGAAGACATGACCCTTGAAATGTACGAGGCTACATGTAATGAATTAAAAGAATCTTACGCTAAGAAGATTGACGAGATGAAAGAAGCTTGGTCTGCTGAAGGTGAAGAGGTTGAAAGCGACGAAGAGTAAGCGATTCATAATTTCTTGAAACATTTATTAAAGGTCCGTGTATAATATGCACGGACTTTTATATTTTATATGCCTAGATTAAAGATTGAATCAGTGTACATGGAGATTGCGTACTCAATTGCAAAACTGAGTTATGCTGAGCGACGTAAAGTTGGATGTGTCATTGTAAAAGACGAACAGATTGTTTCGTTTGGTTACAATGGAACACCCCATGGTTTTGACAACACATGTGAAGAAGAACAGGTTAGATATGTAGATAACCCAGACCACTTACAAATCCTAATAGATAAGGGATATGATTGTGAGGAAGATTGCTGTAGTAAAACGGTAACCAAGGTTGAGGTGTTACATGCTGAATCGAATGCGTTGAGTAAATTAGCTAAATCAACTTTGTCATCGGATGGTGCTACATTATACACAACTACATCACCATGTTTTGAATGTGCAAAATTAATCATTCAATCAGGTATTACTAAAGTATATTACAACGAAAGCTACCGAGATATGGGTGGTCTTGAATTATTAAATAAAGCTAACATTGAAGTAATACAAACAAATGTCATTCATTAAAAAATATTTGCAACCTGTAGAAGATATTATTGAATCTATAGAATCAAATCCTAAATTATTTTATCTTAACAATATTAAAGTTGATGCCTATATTGGACCTTCAAAATCAATGCAATTATTAGATGAATTTATTACAGCGTATCAAGAAGACGATAGTCAAGACTTCTCGAAAATTACCTCAAAATACAAAAACTAAAATGGAAGAAACAATCATGGCTAAAGACAAAGAGCTACAAAAGTATCAATGGGTTAAATCAGAAAGAACCACCGAAGTTGTTCAAGTTGCTAAAGAGCAACCGGATACTAATTGGTTATACTTTACAGACGGTACACGTATTAATCCATCTTTAATTAGTGAATTTTTAATGGAGGTTCCGGCTTCAACTAAAATAGGTGGCTTTATTGATGTTGAGACAAAGCCGATTCAAACTGGTCCTATTCAAAATGAAGGAAATGTAGTCGCTACAAATTCATCAGACACCATAGTTACACAACAAGAACCGGTAAAAGAACCGACGGTTATGGGTAAAATGATTATGAAAATGAGCAAAAAGAATGTTGTTAATGTTCCTGTTCAAATTAATATCAATATACCAACGCCACAATTACATGCAATGTTGTCTGAAGGCATGGAGGATGCGGACTTAAATGAAGAAATCATGGAAGTGGCCCTTCAACAAATTGAGATAAATAAACTAAAGGAATACATTACAGCTAATGTATCCGAATTTCTATCAGAATATTATTCATAAATTAAATACAAAATGAACAGAAGTCAAAGAAGATGGCAGTTAAAATCTGCTGGAATGTTACGTGTAAAAAACATGTATGGTCCGTTCACTGAAGTTGGTAAACTTTGGTATGCTAAGACCGCAAAAGAAGGTGCTAAATTACATTTACAGAATGTAGAGGCTAATGAAAAAAGACAATCTGAATACTTTGCTCAAAAAGAAGCAAGCATTAAAGCATCACATGAAGCTAATGGCTACAGTGCTGAAAAAGTAGAAGTATTATTAGAAGCTTGGAGATGTACGATTGTTAAAGACAAAGAAACTTATCGTGCCGACCGTAAAGAGTCCATCGCCTTATACCAAAAGGCGGCTCAAATGAAATAAGGTATATACACTATGCAAGTAATTACTATTGAAATTGCCGATAATGGTATTATCAAAACTATTGTTGACGATAATATTAACGGGGCCGGTGAAAAGTTTGAATCTAAAACAGTTTATGATTTAGAAAGACATGATTCAATAGACAGTAAAATTGAATTATTGTGGACACTTGCTGAAGACATGGGTGTAGATTTAGGTAATTCCAAACAAGCTGAACAAATTAAAATTATCAGTGAATGGGGTGAAAATTATACACCTTCTAAAAAAGAGGCAACTGAAGCTATTAAAGAATTACAAAATAATATTGATAGCCTTCAAAAGATTGTTGACGCTAAGTAATGAATATTAAAATAGAATGTATTTGGTGTAATAGTAAAATGGAATTTAACCGCTATGTGAGAAACTACGGTGCACCCAGCTATACAATAAATTACATCGATATTTCTAATAAATTAATGAAGGCTGATAAGTCTATCAGAAAACCGTCTGACAGATTGATCGGTCTTCATATTCATAGTCAATTAAAAATGTATAATTCTAAATTAGATAAATTTGAAAATCACCCCAAGGTTATTGTGTATCTAATTAAAAACCTTAATAAACAAACAATTTCAGGATTGAGAAGTACACTTGGTAATGTATTGGAAAGCCATGAGATTGATATTGATCTAACGGTTATCAATAGAACTGACTTTCCAACAAAAGGTGTACTTAGCCAATTCGGTTCGGTTAAGTTCATCGACACATGATACATCACAGATTATTCCCTAAGGGCGAATACTGTCATGCATTAATCGCTTCAAAATCCAACCCCAATATTTTATTTCAAGTTCGAGGTCTTATCTATGACGTTAAGATGGACGAACATAACCCACAATACCTTATAAAGATTATAAAGTTTTATGATGACTTAAACTTTATTAAACGTCACTTTATTGGGGAGCGCTTCCAGAAAGATTTTTCAGGACATGACTTTCATTTTAAAATGAAGCGTAGTCAATTTCAAACCCGTGAAGAGTTTGAAAAATATATGAGCAAAGATAAGTATATGCTTGTTGCTGATTCAGTTATGTGTACAAAGACACTTGGTGACTCCACTAGGTTGTACAACACTATCCAATCATTTATAATAGAGAAGTCCATACGTGACATCTATGACGCATCTACTAGAGCACAATACAGAACAGGTAAATATCACTTTAATAATCAAGACGAATTTAAAACATCACTTAAAAAATTCTTAAAGGGCAAAGTTGATGTTACTGAAGAATACCTAGATGATTTATTAAGTAGACCTTCTTTTAATGATTTAGATGATATTAAAGCCTGATATATAGTATAAATAATTATATCAATAGATGAGTTCAGAAAAGAGCTGGTGGGATAATGCTGGAGATTCAATAAGTCAATTGACTGAAGATTCTAAGGAATTTGTTAAGGATTCTCAAGATGCGGTTAAAAATTCAAAAGATGCTAAAAATATTACTAGTCAATTTGATAACCTTATTGATCAATCATCTGGTGGTGTTACTAGATTTTATGATGCTTTAACCGGTCAAGTTGTTGAAGGTCAAGCTGCCGAAAAAATTAAAGCTATTAAAGCCTCTATTAAGGGGCCTACATCTGTAAGTACAAATACAATAAACCCAACATCTGTTGAACCTATTGTTGGTTCTATTAACCCAATATATACTGGTTTAGGTGATGCTGAAAGTTATACAATAGAAACTATAGGTAAAGCTAATAGTGGTAATAGTACTGATAGTGCTGGTACTTTAGTACCGGGTCCCAAGCAGATTCCATTTTCTTTATTCAACCACTGGTCACTTATGAACTACAAGGGTGGACCGCTTGATAATTTAGATAAGGATGCTTACAACGGCCCACTATTTGCCGGCGCAGATAAAATTGAATATAGAAACCCGACAGCTACAAAAATTATACAAACATTAAATGAAAAAGACCACCCTGGTTACAAATATTCATTTTCTGATTTTGCATTAGCTAAATATTACGGTAAAATATCAAACAACTTCATGGTGACTCTTAGGAGATTTCCTATGCCGGTTGAAGATGATATTATTAACCCTAAAGTTTTAGGACCTGATGGTAAATCTATTGTTGATAATGCAATGCCTGATTTAGCAAGAGCTGTAACGTGGATGTCTGAAGCTACTGGTAATAAACTAAATGATTTATTAAAGTTTGATGTAAGTACTAGTTGGAAAGAAGTTGAATCTGCAATTCAAGAAAGAAGCGGTAGTGGTGAAGGTGGTGCTTTAGGTAGCGCAATTGGCGGTAACTTTTTTGCATCAGCAGCTATTGGTGCTGCAAACGGTATGGATGCACAGGGTGTTGCTAATGCTAAAAATGGATATGATGCAACTAAAGGTACTTATCCAAATCACATTTTTGGGCCTATTAATGTTATTAAAAAGGTATCTATCCGTGACGCTGGTTTAAACTTCACAGGGGATATGGAACTTACATTTCATTATAGCCTAAGACAGCTTGAGGGTGTTTCACCTAAAATCGCGTTCTTAGATATGTTATCAAATATGTTAGTTCTTACATATAATAATGGTAATTTCTGGGGCGGTTCATCAAGGTATGTTGGCGGTTCTGGTAAAATGTCTAGGCCGTTTGGTGACTTTAGTAAATTAAAGTCTGGTAATTTTGGTGAATTCTTAGGTTCAATTGTTGGTGACATTGCTGGTGCTGCCGGGGATATGTTGAATGATATAAAAGAAAACGGTCTTACTGGTTCTAAGCTTGGTAAAAACCTTATTGGTGGTGGTCTTATGAAATTATTCGGAACACCACAGGGTTCTGAAGCACTTAATGCTTTTTTAACAGGTGACCCAACCGGTCAATACCATGTTACTATTGGTAATCCATTAAACCCTATTGCAGTTATTGGTAACCTATATTGTGATAAGGCTGATTTCCAATTTGGTGGTGAACTATCTTATGAAGGTTTCCCAACAGAACTTACGGTTAAAGTTTCACTTAAACCGGCTAGACCAAGGGATAAAGCTGATATCGAAAGAATGTTTAATGGTGGAAAACAAAGAATGTATCTAACACCTGAAAATGGTGTTAACACTAATAACAGTACAAATACATCAGCATACGGTAATGCTGATAGCCCAGAACAGGCTGACATATATAGAAAAATGACTGGAGGATAATGGATTTTAAATCATTACATAATAAAAATATAGTTGACGGTAAAGTTATAATGACCGAACCTACAATGCTATTTATTGACCTTCAAGATGTTGATACAATAGTTGAACATGTTATTGATAGCGACCAAGTCGGTAGACCCGACTTAATAGCTCTTAAGTACTATAGCGACCAATCATTAACCGATATGCTTTTAAAATTTAATGGTGTGTCTAATCCATTTTCTTTAAACAAAGGTGACATTATTGATGTTCCAGTTAATCAGGAAAGATTTAAAAAGTTTATTAAACCTAAAAGGAATAATGATGAAACTCAAAAAGAAAAGTTCTTAAAGCAACGTAGAATGACTGAAAAAGATAAGAAGCGTTTTGAGTTCCTACAGTCACTCGCACAAGTTGAAGCACTTCCACCAAATAGACTTAAGACTGGTCAAACTAATAAAGATATATCTGGTGTTATTACTGATTTAAATCCTAGTCAATCTTAATTATGGCATTAAATAGTCATGTATATACAATACTCGAACCTAGCATTAAACTAGACGAGATGAAATTACCAGGTGCTGGTGAAAGACATACAGGTGATGGCTTTTCTGACATGAGTGGTGGTCCCGAACCATACATAAAAGTTAATGATTATCCATTTGCGCCAAAAGACATATTAAAATTTACATTAGACTTAAATAGTAAATATCCAGAAGTAAGTGCAATGCTTTCTGATAGCCAGAACTTTTTTACAGTTGATAGGTTTCCAAGAGATGGCGATTTATTAAATATTAGAATACAACTGGACGAAGCTGGTACATATAAAGATATCAGAATGGACTTTACTATTTTAGAATTCAGGGGGCTACCAACATCATCAACTGAAAAAGTAGAAGGTGGTCAAATTTATAATGTTAGGGGTATTGCTAAAATACCTGGTATGTATACCGATGAATGTAAATCATATGGTGAGGGTTCTTCAATTGATCATATAAAAGCGGTTGCAACTGATTTAAAATTAGGACTTGCAACAAATATAAGCGAAACTAAAGATACAATGCGTAGATTTTGTGCTTACCAAACTAAACTTGAAATGCTTTCGAATACTGTATTACATTCGTATTTAGATGATAACTCATTTCAAACATATTCGATTGACCCGTATTATTACATTAATTTTGTTGACATTCAAAAAATAATGAATGCACCTGAAGATATTGAAATACACCAATACATTACTAATAAAATGTTTCACGAAAGAGGGACAGACCCTACAACTGGTGCAGGTGAAGTTGAATCACAATTAATACTTACGAATCATCATTTGGCTAGTGGCGGTAACACTAGTATTGAAAGATATAATCTTATTAATAATTCTACTAAAATAGCTTTAGAGAATGGTTATAAAAGAAAGATGCAATATTTTGATTATGACGGGAGTGTTGGCAAAGACCTTATTGAATTTGATGTTGAATCATTAGTTGGTGATAATATTAAAGATCATGAAGAAGCTTTGAAGGGTCGTAGAAATTCTGAAGTTGACGAATACAATACTCATATAAAACAAAAATATGTTGGTATTCAAAGCGATAGTGTTCATGATAATTATAAATTTGCTGCAATTAATAACATTCAAAATTTAATAGAGTTAGACAAGATGTATTTAGAAGTTCATCTTGAGGGTATGAATCCGGCTTTATATCGCTATATGAAAGTTCCTGTAAATATTTTTAATTATGGCGAAGTGAACGGTGATGTTACTGAAAGTATTAACAAAGAAAAGCGAGAAGGTGATTTTGATGTTAAAGCCGATGATACTAAAAATGAAAATGACGTTAATGAAAATGATATATCATCATTTACACTAGATGAATTCTTATCAGCACATTATATTATACTTGGTATAAAATATTTGTATGACGCTGAATTAGGTTATTCACAGACTCTTAAATTAGGGCGTAGGGAATGGCCGGCGAGATTAAACAATATTTGATATATAAATAATGGCAGATAATACTAGATATAATTTTACTAAAGGGATGTTGAGAACATCCGCTAAAAACCCATATCAAGACCCTACGTTTTTAACGTTTACTTTAAAGTTTGATATGCTAAGCCCTTTATTTAATAAAGACGTTGCAGTTAAATCCCTACGTGAACAATATAAGGAAGAAACTAAAGCTACTCAACTAGAAAAGTTTATTAGTACACTAACATTAATTAATAAAGAAATGCCATGGTATTTTAAATCAATTAGTGGCATAGATACTGCTTTTGATATTGATATGTTAGAACCATATTGGGGTGGTGACGATAAAAAACTAGAAATAGAATGTAATGAATCTATTAATCTTGCAATTACAGGTTTGATGGATTTGTATAGAGAAGCTGTTTATAACCTAGACGGTTGGACACAAGTTCTTCCAGAAAATTATAAAAGATTCAATATGTATGTTATTGTTTCTGAAGTTAGAAATATACAAACAGTTAAAAATAATAAGAGTGGTAAAGAAGTTAATATAAACGATGAAATCACAGCTGATTCAAAACCAATGTTTATGTTTAAATATAAATCTTGTAAATTTGATATTACGTCTGGTAAAGAAACTTTCTCATCATTAAGTTCAGCAGAGCCATCAAGCCCACAACCTAAAATCAGAATAAAATACGAAGATATTATAAAGTTTAATGCTACTTATTTAAATGGTATATCTGACATAACACTAGATGGTAGTCCAGGTGTTGGTACTGAAGATAAAAAGCCAACATTTAGCGAAAGGGGTTTAAGTGCACTTGATGATGCTTTACAAACTGTAAGCGATGGTATTACAAATTTTAATCCTATTAATGAACTGACAAGGCCAAATAATGTATATGGTTCAATATTTGATCAAGCTTTTCAAAGGGCCGTTGGTGAATTAGATGATATTGCAGGTGGTATTAGCAGAATACCTAATAATTTATTTAAGGACGGTTTAAATGCTGCAGAAAATGAAGTACAAAGTTTAATTAAAAGTGCTAAAGCAAATATATTTGGTATTGAACCAGGTTCAACTTTAGGTGCCGCTTTGAAACAGGGTTCGATCAATTCTATATTTCCAGATATTCAACAAATTAGTTTATTTAAAAATAAAAATAATTTAGGCAACATTAATAAATAATGGAACATAAGGAACTTTTTAAAGATAATTTAAGGGATTCCCATTGGTTAGGTGAAGTTGTAGATGTACAAGACCCAAATGGTAAAGGTAGATGTAGAATTAAAGTTTATGGCAAATTTGATTTACTTGAAACTGAAGATATACCGTGGGCTACCCCTGCCAATAATCAAATCACTGGTTCAATGTCAGTACCAAATGTTGGTGACGTTGTAGCAATCTATTTTGATAATGGCGACGTATATACTCCTGTTTATAAAAACTCACCAAGAATTGATAGTGCCTTTAAAGCTGACGTGCTAGATGTTACGGGTACACCAGAGTTAACGACTTCATTAGTTTATGATACTACTAAAGGTGTTAAGATTTACCATACACAAGAAGATGGTTTAATTATATCAACGGGTAATGGTGTTGAAGCTGACCCTGCAATTAGGGTTAGTAATGATGGTAAAATTTATTTATATGCTAATGATATTTTTATTGCTAGTTCATTTGGAGATGAATCAGAACCTGCGGTAAAGGGCCAAACACTTACAGACTTGTTACGTGATATGCTTAATGTTATTAAAGAACATACACACGTCAATGCAGGGCCCGTAAATGCATTAAATGTAATTGACCTGTCGCTTATGCAACAAACAATTGATTCAATTAAACAAGAGTCTTAATAATTTATTATGGAAAAGTTGGAAAAGTTTGGAATAGAAAAAGAGTTAGATGGTATCAAGGAAAGCCTTGAGTCATTTGTTAATTTAGGGATATTAATACCTTCAATACCAGATTATGAAACTATTGTTGAGATTTATACTAATGAAGTTGTTGGTTTTAAATCAATAATGGTTGAATTAACTGATAAGTATAAGGAGAAGTATGGTGACGCATGGTCAGAAAAAGAGGCTGAAATTAAAGAGTTAATTGCCGCTGAAAAGAAAAAGACTATTGATTACTATATGAATGAAGGTCGTCAATTTTTAGAAGGTCTACATAAAACATTAATTGAAGCTTTTAAAAAATTATTAAAAACAATTAAAGAAGTTGCAACTGATGTTATTAAAAAAGTAACTGAAGCACTAATGCCAACTACAATTGGACTTGGTGCACCTAACCCATTAAGTATAATATTAAAATTATTTATAGCTATTACTGAAATTAAAAGACAATTAGATGTTGTAGCATTATTAGGTATTAAGCTTATTGATGTATTTAAGCAAATTGGTATTTTAGATTTAGTAGAAACTATGACTGGTAGTGTTGTGGATTTCAAAAAAAGTATTGATGCTAAGAAGGCAGCAGCTAAAGCTACCGGATCAAAAATAAAAGAAATAGGTGCCGGGTTAAACCCAGCTGAGCTTAAAAATAAACTTGATTGGACTAAAAACATAGACATGTCAACAGAGCTTGGTAAACAAATTACTGCGGTGAAGTCATTAGTAAACACAGTTAAAGGTTCTTCAGCTGTTGTTGAAAGTAACAACAAGGCTATTGCAAAATCTGAAGCTAAACTTAAAAAGAAACAACAAGCTGTATTTAGTGCAAAATACTATGCGGACCAAAAAATGTTTATAATACCATGGCCGGCTGGTGGTACTGAAAAGCCTGGTAGTGCTGTAATGGAAATTGCATCTAAACGATATGATATTGCATTTACAGATTTCCCATTAAATGTGGTGCAGCAGTTACAATTAAAGAGAAAATCAGAAGATATTGAATCTATTAATGGTCAAAATAGTGATATTGCATGGCATGACTTAATTATTAGTTTTAGTAATTATATGAATGGTTATAAAGAATGGGCTCAAACAGCCCGTGAATTTGAAGAGGGCGAAAACGGTACAATAATTTTAGTGTCGGATAGTAATGATAGTGAAAATACTGGGGGCGGTTAACTAGGTAATACTGGTAAAGGCCGTGCTCATAGTAGTAATAACAAGGGTGGTGTTGGCGCTGCTAATGATGGGAGTGCTGTTAAAACGCCTAAGGAAGGTGATAATCCTAAATAAATTTAGTTAAAAAAAGGCCCAAAAAAAATGGGTTATATAATGTATATTATTCACTTTCTAACTAAATAAAAATGGAAAACAAAAAAAGAGAACGAATTGGTGCTAAAAAGGTAACCATCGCTCAAACAGAAGACGTACAATCTGTAGAAAATGTACAAGAAGAAGTAACAGTTAACGAAGATGTACATGGTGGTTTTATGCATGACGACTATGTTCTACCAAACGGAGAATTCGATTGGGACGGTTACGAGCATGCATTCAGTCACAAGTTAAGACCTAATTACAAGGTTAAAACTGCAAGTCACAAACATATTGTTTATTCACAAGATGTTGAAGCGCAAAATTATTACAACATGATCGAATCAACTTCATTTGAAATTGATATGATTACATCACTGGTAGTAGACTCTTATCTTGAGGGTACGTTACATTCAATGTCTACTAAATGGGCGACTGTTAATGTTAACTACCGTGAGATGCTTTACATTGACCTTGATAAAGAGGATGCTGATATCATTAAAGATTACAGACCTGGTGATTCAGTCACTGTAAAAGTACTTAGTGATAAAACAGCGGCGCGTGAATATGCAACGGCTTCTATAACTGAAGGTGCTAGACAAGCAATCTTTAATGAGCTTAGACAGGCTGCTGAAGATGGTGATACTGCATTTATGGGTACTGTTAAATCTATGATTCCAGGTGGTGGTTATATCGTTAAGGTTCAAGGTATTGAATGCTTTATGCCGGGTTCACTTGCTGGTATTAATAAACTAGCTGATTTTGAATCAATTATTGGTAATGATATGTATGTTGTACCAGATTCATTCTCTGCAAATCGTGGAACTATTGTGGTGTCTCACAGGGCTTATTTACAAGCTATGATTCCAACGAGTATTGCAAAAATAGAAGAAGACTTTGATGTGGTACATAATGGGTTTGTAACAGGTTCTGCTAAGTTCGGTGTATTCTGTGAATTTGAAGGTTGTCTAACAGGTATGATTCACGTTAATGACCTAAGTCCAGAATGGACTGCTAAGCATAAAGGTGGGGATATTAACCCAGGTGATGCAATTGACTTTAAAGTTAAAGAGGTTGTTTCTAATAAAAAGATTATATTAACTCAAGTTGAAAAACAAGAAGTTAAAGAAGATTTATCATGGGAAGAGTTTACTAAAGACTTACAAATTCCTAGTCTGGTCGAGGGTAAAATCCGTTCTGTAAAAGATTATGGTGTGTTTGTTGGACTACATGGTAGTGTGACTGGTATGGCACATGTGTCTGGATTTGAAAAAGGTATTTCATTAACTGAACGTTTTTCAAAGGGTGATGATGTTGCTGTTGAGATTACAAAAATCGATAACGACACTAAGAAAGTATTTTTAAAGGTGGTTGGAGCTTAGGTTCCAACCAACCTAAAATATATGGTGGATATATATTGAAACAAGATATAATCCTCCGATGTTAAATCAACAAAATAAAGATGTATTATTAAACTCACAGATTGGGTTTGAATTTGAATTCTATTCTAATACATCTGTAGAAGAGACTGCTAAATCGGTTGAGCAACTATTAAATCGTAAGATCCAAATAGAAGAAAAAGCTCATTCCGATTTTCAGCCTTCTGATAAAGTCTTTAAAATGGAACCTGATATGTCAGGTGGTGCTGGTCTAATTGAATTAGTCACAGGCCCTTTACCATATACGGATGCCAGGCTTATTGCTATTAAAATGCTTAAGTGGATTGATGATAATGGTTCAACAAACGATCGTTGTGGATTACACTTAAACATATCATTCCAAAACGGAACATACGGTAAATACTTTATTACTCATATGAATACACTTAAGTTTGTATTAGAGTTTAAAGAAGATCAAGTATATAAATATTTTCCACAGAGAGAGGATTTAGTTTACGCTAAATCAATCAAGTATATCTTACCTAAAAACGGAATGTTCCACTTTGATGAACGTACTGTTAATAAATCTCAATTTAATTATCCCAATACCAAATACTATGGTGTTAACTTCTTAAAGCAGGAGATGGGTTATTTAGAATTTAGATACCTTGGCGGTAAAGATTACCAAAAGCGTACTAATGATATTTTGCATTTAATGGATGGTTGGATTACACAATTACATAAAATTTGTAGTGAACCCGGACTTAATGAGCTGAATAGATTAGAGTTAAGAAGAATTATGCGTGAGATAGGTCCTGTAATAAGCCTGTATCGCGACCACAGGAACTTTAAAAAGTTTAAAGATATAACCTTTACATTTGACCTAAGCGAGGATGGTGGCAATCGAGGTGAGACTATTGACATGTATTGGGATCAAATAAAAGATAGAGTTATTAAACTCATTTCTGAAGGTGGTTTAGTTAAGGGTCATATCAACTACGATACTGATAGGTCTAAGGTTCAAATTAAAGATGGTGTATTTAAAGGTGCACATGATTTAGAACATTACGAAATGGTTAACTGTGAAATTGCAGGTGAAATTAGGTACAGTGATTTTTATAACTGCAAAATTAAAGGGTCTGACCTTGACGGTTGTAACTTATATCAAGGTACTAAATTAACTGATTCAAAAATTAAATCATCATACGTACACCAAAGCTGTGAAGCAAAAGATTCATATGTATTTGGTAGAGATAGTGTATTTAAGGGTAAAATGATAGGTGGTATTTTTAGGGAAGGTAACTATTCTGAAAGCACTGCTGAATTTGATGGTACTGAAATTGTACAGTCAACAAAAATAAAATAATAAAATGAGTGATATTTTTACAGGTAATCTTGATGATCTAACAACACCGCCGGAATATGACGTAAATTGTTGGAACGACTTCATAAACGAAATCGGATCACATGTTACAGGTGCTTGTATGATTCCAATGAATCTACCGCAGTCGGAGGTTATCAATATTATTAAAAGAGCAAAAAAATGGTTTTATAAAAACTATGAATACTCTGTAGTTGAAAACTTCTTATACATTCCAAATGAAGTATTTAGTACTGAACAATTTAAAAAAAGGAGAGCTTTAACTTTACCCGATGGTAAAATTACTTTACCAGGTGGTGCCGTGGTGTCAACTGAGGGCGGTGAAGTATTCTCAGTATACGGTGTATTTGAAGCTGGTGCTGGTGGATTTGGTACTTCAATTACTTTTCAAGAGGGTGATTTTGATATGGAAAGAATGTTGTACGGTCAAATGTCCACGGGTGGCTCACAGGTTGCTAAGGGTATGGAAAACCTACAGTATTACGTTGTTAATCAAAGTGCTTTAGAATTAACTAAACAAATTTTAGATAATCCTATTTCATTCCACTACTCTCAATTAACACATGAAATTAAATTTACTGGACAAACACCTAAAAAAGATGTGTTCTTAGAAATATATGAAACTATTCCGGACTGTGCTTTATTTAATGATGAGATATTCTTTAGATATGTTGCAGCGAAGGTAATGATTTCACTAGGACAAAAATTAGCAATATTTGGTTACAACTTACCAGGTGACGTTACGATTAATGCTGACATTATTCAAGGTATGGGTACTGATGAATTAGATAAAGTTATTGAAGAAATTAAATCAGACGAAGGTACTGATTGGATGATGCATTCATAAGTTAGATATATAATATTACTATGGATTTTTACGTTAAAGCACCGGGTGACCCAAATTATGACCCATATCAGATACATTCTGAGAGTGAAGTTGCTCAGTTGATAGGTCAAATTGAAACAACATTATTCACAAATAGAGGTGATGTGTTAGGTGACCCTAATTTTGGTGTTAGTTTAGAAGACTTGGTGTATTCACTAGGTTATACTGAAGAGCAAATCCAAAAGATTATATACGACCAGTTTGATGCATACATCCCATTGGCACAAAAATATGATGTTAAAATTACAGTAGCCTTTTATAAAGGAGAAGTTAGAGACATCGCACAAATTGACATTACAATTGATTCTAAATATCAAGTTGGTGTTTACATAAATTAAGGAACCTAATAATGGCTGAATTTAAATTTTTACAAGCTGCTAGAGTTAAAGCGTCGCAAATCAAAATTGATGCGCAGAAATATATTAGTAGAGTTTATGGTAGGGCTGGTAATTTATTTACAGCTGCTTCGCCATTTGCACAAATCATTCAAGTAATGTCGGAACTTACTGAAATGATTTTCTATTATGTTGAAGATGCTACAGTTGAGCAAAACATAATGACCGCACAACAGCCTGAATCAATTTATGGTTTAGCAAGACTTACAGGTCACGATCCTTCAAGGGGTCTTTCGGCTATTGGTGAAATTGAAGTAAGATGGAAAGCAGGTGCTCAAAATGATATTGCGGGTAGTGCACTTTATATAAATGCAAATAGTCAAATCCGTTCAGACTTGAATGGACTTCCTTATTTATTACGTACATCTAATGACATTATAACATTAAGCTCTTCTGATTTTAACTATATTAAAATTCCAATTATACAAGGTACTTTAGAGTCACAAACGCTTACTGGAACTGGAGAAGCTTTTCAGACTTTTAATATTCAAACTGGTGGTACAACAGCACATGATGAAATTACAGTAGCCGTAAATGGTGAAGCTTGGACTAAACACGATTCATTATATGATATGAGTGGTGACACTAAAGGGGTGGTTGTTAAAACTGGTATTCTTGGTGGTATTGATTTATTCTTTGGTAATGGTAACTTTGGTGTGATTCCAGGGAATGGTGCTATTATCACAGTTGATTATATTAAGAATAAAGGTGCAGCGGGTAACTTAGGTGAATCTAAGGATGTTACGTTTAGCTTTGTAGACAAAGGGTTTGATGGTCAATCAAACGAATATGATCTTAATGAATTTGTTGAAATTAAAGTTACGTCTTCCCCTAAATTAGGTGCAAATCAAGAAAGTATTGAGTTTACTAGAATGATTGCACCGTTACAATCTAAATCATTTGTGTTAGCAACTCCTGATAATTACTTACACTTTATGTCTAAGTTTAACATGTTCTCACACATTGAAGCTTACAATACAGCTGAGGACCAATACTTAGATGACGATAACGTTATTTATATGTTCTTATTACCAGATGTTTCTAAAAAATTATCGTCAGCTGAAGATTACTTTTCAGTTTCACCTGAAGAGTTTGTATTCTCTCAAGATGAATTAAATGCATTTAGAACAGCTATTGAAAACTCAGGCCAGCAAATGGTTACTTCTGAAGTTTCTTTTGTTGAGCCAAAGCAAAGACTTTATTCAATGAATATTTCGGTTAGACATTTTGAAGGTTTTGACGAAGTACAATTGATGAATAATATTAGAGCAAAGATATCTGAATATCTTCTTAAGATTACAAGAAGAGATAGATTACCTAAGTCTGATATTGTTGCAATTATAGAAAACATTGATGGTATTGATTCCGTGAACGTGCAGTTCCTATCAAAGTCTCAAGAGGATGCTCTTAGAGATGGGTCATACACAGTTACACAGACTACCATCACCCCACAAACTCCAGTGCTTGAAGATATTGGTAACGGTAAAAACCGTATGATGTTCTTTAAGAAAACGGTCACGTCTAAAACAGTTACATTTGATAAAGCTGATGGAATACCTGTCGATGTTAGAGAACAAGTTACAGGCCTTGATGCATATGGTGATATTATTTTAGGAAAAGAAGAAATGGCTTTATTTAGAGGTGGTTGGTCTGACAGAACAGGTGGTATCGTTGCAGATGAACCAAAGATTGGTCAAATGGCGTCTTTATCGGTTGCATTCTCACAACCTGTACCTAGAACTGTTTATACTAAACTACAAGCGGCAAACAGAAAAGCAATATAATGGGTTTATTTGACGGTTTATATAAGTATAAAATACAAAAGAAATATGATTTAGTAAAGTCGATGAACGACAAAAAACTAAATCAAGGGCGTGATTATTCAACTGATTTGTTGAAGAATTCATTATCTAAACATATTCAAAGAAACTCAACACTGAATACGTTTATTGAATTTATACAAGATACGTTTGTTGAAAATGTAAAAACGGTTTCTAAACTTAAAGTATGGAAAGCGTTTAGTGTTGATAAGGATAACTGGAGAATTAAATAATGAAATACGCAGGTCTTAGATTTTTTAATGGTAACAAGTCGGAGATTCAATTAGATTACGATGTAACTAATGAAATCTACACAGGGTCACTTCACTTAGATGAGGTGTCTACTGGTTTATATGAGACTGCTACAATCTTTTTATTAGAAGAAGCTATTAATCAATATGGTGCACCTATAATGGTTAAGCCTATTGCTAATACTGTAGGTTCTATGTTTAAGGTTGAATTTGTTAAAGACGATATGTCTTCAAATGATATCAATTTACTTAGTGCTTCAATGGAAGCTGACGGTGAAATTTATGTTAGTAAAGAAGATAATCTTTTATTGGACCTTGAATCTAATGCTGTAATTACATCAACGTCTGACGGTATTCACACGGTTACAGGTGTTGCTTCTAAAGAGGCTGTTCAGTTTACTATAGCATTACACTCTGATGTAGATGCAGGTCATTACAGGTACCTTAAAATATACGATGTAGCTAATAATCATGTAGTTGCAAATATTTATGTATACGGTGAGGCAGTTGGTGAAGATGAAAGGCTTGGTATCTTACTTTCTAACTTAGGTGCAACGCTTTCTACTAAAGACCAAAGCATTTTTAAAGAGCATGATATCAATGAGGCCGGTACTGATTGGAAACTTATGAACAGAAAGCGTAAAGAGCTTTTACTTGAGTTGTCTAATATCAAACCATTCATTGGAACTTATAAAGCAATTATTAATGCAATTAAATTCTTTGGTTATAACAACATTACTATTAAAGAATATTGGTTAATGATTGATGATCGTTCACCCATGTTTGGTAAAATGAAAGCTATTGAGGTACCAAGTTCTAAAAAAGGATTTGTAAGTAAAAGGGCTAATGTTGCATTACCTTCATCTTCATATAAGAAAACATCTAGGTTTGGTTTATACTATAAGTTAAATACACCAACTGGTACATTTGATGAATGGGACGAACCCGAGACTGAAGAAGTATTTGATTTTACACCTGAGGATGTCTTAATTAAATTATATGGCCTTAAGAATAAATTACAAAAAGAGTACTTACCACTACACGCTAGAATTGTTGATATTATTGGAGAGGGTGATTTCTTCTCTTCTTACAATACAAACTTTTGGAACAATCAAAATCCAATTACGGAAATTGTAGCAGGTATAGATGCTTCTATTAAAATTGAACAGGATAATCTTTTTATCGAAGACTTAACTAAAGTTTCAGATTTATTTACGGGACCATCACAAGACTTTTCTACTTTATCAATTGCTGATAAAGAAACATTATATAACGAGGTAACTGGGTTCTATGAAGATTATTATAATTCCGATAGAAGTACGTTTTCATCTGACAATACTGATGTTGTTATTGGTGCACCCGTTCAATTAGAATGTACATCATTCCTTGAAACTTGGGACGATGCTACATTTACTTGGGACGACGCCGGTACATCTATTAATTGGTTAAACTGGTGGAAGCAAAACATTTATGAACTTAAATGGTACATTACAGGTCCACGTAACTATTCACAAACTATTATTGGTGATGTTGATAATTACAGAAAGATTGTTTTAGCATTACCATACAGTGGAACATACAGCGTCGTCTTCGAACAGGTTGATCTGTTTAATAACGTAATGACGGTTCGTGAACTTGATTCAATTGAAGTTAAAATGAAATCAGTTGAAGTATATGGAGTATACAGATGGAAAGATCAAAACACATATAGTTGGGGTAAGTCAAACTTTAAATGGAGTAATGCCGGTGGTGATTGGGATTTCCCACAACAAAATAAAGATACTGTTGATGAAGAGATTGCATCACTTTACTTATCACTTGATAGAGCTAATTATTTACATGACGAATCTAATGGTATTAACTTCTCTATGGTTAGAAGATATGCTGATAGTTCAACAACAACAGGATATGCTGAAACTACAGGTCCTTACTTCTGGAGAAACTTAAAGCCACATACATGGAACGATGGTAAACACACATGGTGGGATTCAACGATTGTTGGCATGGACCAAACAGCTTCATTTAAGATTATAAAGGCAAAGGGTGGTGTAACAATGATTATAACTCATTTAGATGTCGCTACGAATGTTACATCTACTGGTGAATATACATTTACAAATACATTGTCTGATCCATTAGACTTGGCTGCATGGCAAACTGAGGTAGATGGCCTAAATAACTCAACTGATCCAATTATCAGTAAGTTTAACTATAACGGTATCTTTGAAGATATAGATAACGATGGCGCAGTTGATGAATGTAGAGGTATTCTAGCAGTAGGTAAAGCATACTCAAATAGATATGACTTTGAAAGTGTTGAGTTTGATGTTTCAGTTGATGGTATTATTGAAGGTGAAACACACTATAAATCTAATAACCCAACATATAATGATCTTAGAATAGCTCAAGATCACGTAAATATTGAACTGTTAACACATATGACATTCTCGGCTGATAAGTCTAGGATGCCGGGTAAGTTATCTTATAATTGGAAACTTACAAACAACAGCCAAAATGGCGACGATATATACTACAATAGTAAGTGGTTAACATACCTCTTTAATATAAAGGGTGATTACACTCTTGAGCTTGAGGTTCAGGATGTTAACGGTAATACTAATAAGATAACTAAAAACGCTTTAACAATTAAATAAAAACATAAAAAATGGCAACCATTACAACAATTCAAGGTACGGACAGCCTTTCTGCTTCTAGACAAACACTTAATGACAACTTTTCAGCTATTGCAACTGATCTGAATGACATTGATGCTTTATTAAGTATTAACAATAGTACACTAGATGTAACGTCTGCGACTATTGCTTCTGCAGCTATTGGTGGTAGTACTATTGCAACAACCGGTAATACTTTTGTAGCTAATTCTCAATTTGATGGCAAAGTAACGCTTAACGGCGGTATTGTGTATGATACTGAAACAATAGGTGTGACAGGAATGCCAGACGCACTTGCATTTCAAAGTTCAACTTACATAATTGATTCATCAGCGACACCTACAATTAATTTAAAAGCTGCAACAGACGGTCAAGAAATTACACTAATAGCATTTGGTGGCGCTGTTACTATTTCTAATGCAACTGACGTTGCAGGTGTGACAGCATCAATAAATATCTTACAAAACGGTACATTAACACTTAGATACATTAATACAGGTTCAACATCTAGCTGGTATATTATCAGCTCATTCAACACATCAATTGTATAATAAAAAGATTTAAAAATTAAATGGCTACACCATTAGTAAGAACTGTTCAAGATCAGGGTGGTACAATGTACACCTTTGCATCAGCTGCTAGAGATTTAACTAGAGCACAGGGAGACCCAGACTTAAAGTTTGAGTTTTCTCATTATGCACTATTAGACCTACCAGAAGTAAATTCAAGTGCAACACGTAATTCTTTCAAATGGGATAGACTATATGAGGGTGCCGCATCATGGACTCCAAGTATTGATGATAATCAAAACTGGGCAACCGCGTTTCAAAATTATGCACTTAACCTAGAAGAAATCATTAGAAATGATGATGACTTTGATCCTGTAATTTATCAAAGTGATGCCGAAAGACTTTTCTTTAAATTTCTATCAACAGTTGATGTTTTAAGAACTAGAACAGCAACATCTACTGAAGCTGTTTCATCTATCGGTAGATATACTGAACTAGATGACACAGCGGGTACCGGTGCTGATTATGAAAAAGTAATTAAATATGTTGGTACTGTTGATGTTATCAATGATAAAAATTACTCGGCAAACACATATCAAGAGGTATTTGTAAATGTACCTTCATCTGTTGGTTATACGCCAACCGTATTATTAAAAGAAGATACTTACAATACAACTAGTTTAACATTAACACCGGGTGGTACGATTGAAGGTAGATCAACACACCCTACTGGTTTAAGTATTGCATCACTACATGATATTGATGGTGTTAATCCAGTATATGATATTAATACAAATACAGCACCTGCGGTTGGTATTGATTTTGATGAAGCAAACTACTATGCTGTAAATATTGACTCATCAATTAATACATTACATGACCTTTCACAAAAAGGTGGTAACTTTAAGTTTAACGCGGTACTTGTTTACTATGATTTATATTCACAGTCAAATCCAGGTAACAGAGCTACAAACTTATATGGTGTTCTTTTATTAGACAACTTTACTGATGGTAATATTAGAGAGCTTATTAAGTATAAGCCAAACGCAATTACTGGTTTAAATGGTAATGCGTTCTCTTTAAAGCTAAACCTTAAATACAATACGTCTCTTGACAATGTTGGTGTTGAAAATACAATCAATGACTTTACAACATTCTCAATGGATCTTTTCTTTGATACAACTACTGTATTAGAGAATGCTACAAAACTATTACTACAAGCAAATTCAAGATATGACGGTATTGCTGATAGGTTAGATATCATGGAGAACATGATTCTATCTTCTGAGGATGCTCAAGAAATGTCTAATACAATAGCGGACCTTGAAACACAAATACAAAATGCATCTTTAAATTACGCTGATGAAGCTTCACTGCTTGATATGATTACTGATATCAATAGAAGACTTAACAGTATTATTAATGGTACTATACCAACAGAAGTTCAATACAATACAAACGTTATCTTTGATGGCTTGGGTACTAAAGTTGATAAATCAACGCCTAATAAAATCAAAATCAATAATGACGTTCAGGGTTACAGATTATTAAACATGCTTGAATGGAATAATGTTAATTTAGAATCAGGTAATAAACTAGTTGAATATGACGCATCTAATGCTTCAGCAACTGGCATTTACGTTAGACTTAAAGCATTTGAAAATATGGTAAGAGTGCCATTATCAAACGGAGTAGCTAATAATAATATAAATATATACATAGATGATAGTACGACATCATGGAAAGACGGTCAATCACTTAAGTTGGTTTTTGATAATACTCTAGACATGAACGACTATAACATCGTTTTTTATACAAACAAAAACAATGGTTGGAAACAGATTAAGCAAATTGCTAATACTGAACTAAGAGGTGGTAAACCTTACATTGAGCTTGTGTGTACAAACCAAGTAACATTAACGTTCGTAGCAGACGTATTAAGATAAGATGGCAAATAATAGTATATCACAAATTATCAGACAGTTTCTGGAAATGAACCAGAACTCTATAGAAAACTTTGAAAAGATTTCTGAGGCAATAACAACTGATAAAAAGACGGTTTCATTAGACCTATTTGACGAGCAAGGTAACCTTAAGACGGTTCAAGTGCCTGCGTTTGGTTATTTGAAAAGAGAGATTGAAAGACTAGATACAAACTTTAAGTCTTTATCTGGACTTTCGTCAGGTGATGCTACTGTTAAAATGCCAGATGGCACATTTAGACAAATTACTAAATCTAAATTAAAGACACCTGCAAAGTCTGTAACTTCAATTTCAGCGCCGACTACTTTTGTTACTAAAACAAATAACTTTTTTGAATCATTCCTAAACCCACTACTTCAAGTTCAACTTGATGTAAACGGTCAAGTGCCAACTAACACTGAAAAGATTAAATTAGCAAGGTACATCATTGATTCTAATGACGCTAACTCTGTAGACTGGTTCGATACTAACATTAAAGGTACGGACACGTTAGATGTTAATCAAATGCTTTCTGACTTTGCCACAAACAACATTAGATATGTTGTTGATGAAGAAGTTATTGACGCTCCGGTTAGGTCGTCACAATACAATGGCGGGTTTGACGTTTCTAAAATTAGAACAACTCAAAGAAATATTACAGTTGATGGTGTTACTCAAACTAAAACAATAAAACTTTATACGGTTAATACTTTTAGTTATAACGATGCTGAAAAAACAATGACTGAAACAGAGTCATTAAAAGTAGGTGACGAAGTATTAGTTAACTCTGGTAACAACTCAACTAAATATAGAGTCGTTTCTTTAAATGCAGATACACTTGAGGTTGAGCTACTTCTATTAGAGGGTTATGAATCTGTAAAGGTTGGCCTTAATCAATTAAAGATATACAAGGGTAAAGAAGCATATGATGCGATTGATATTGCTGTAGGCTTTGACGAAAGAATGGTTGCATTCATTAAGCCGGTTGATGCTGAATCAAACCTAGAAGCTGAACAATGGTCACCGGGTACTGCTTTTTATACAAATGATTTAATCATTACTAGAGAAGATGGTGAAGTTCAAACTTTAGCTAATTTCTATAAAGATGAGGTTGCTGATTTTGGTCAAATGATTAAAGCACTTAAAGAAGATTCAATACCACCTTCAACATTAGGTGTTACGCCAGATGCACCAACTCTAGAGCCAAGTAATTTCAAGGTAACACAGGTTAATACACACCTTACTGAAAGTGAAACATTCAATAGAATCAAATCACTTAATGCTAATAAGGTTTCAGCAGAAAGTTCAATTAAAAGATTTGATGAAGATATTACATCTAAAAAAGCGGCGATTGCTACTAAAAAATATTCGTCGACTGTAGAAAAAGATAGAGATAGTAATGAGCTTATAAACTTAATTAATCAAAGAACTACAGACTCAAATCTGTATACTTCATTGGTTAGTGAGATTAAAACTATTGCTGAAACAACAAATATAAGTAATATTGCACCTAAATATAGGGTAAGAGGTTTCTGGAATATTCCTGATGCTAAATTAGCTGCAGATACTTTACCACAAAAAATTGTTCAATTTAAAGTTCAATACAGGTACTTATCAACTGATGGTACACCTGCTAAATCTGAACAAATAGAATTAGGTACTGATGGTGTTACAGGTTCATTCTCAAATTGGACTGAAGTTGCCGGTAAGGTAAGAAAAAGATCAAAAGACCCAGTAACTGGTAAATACTTTTGGGAAGCTGAAAATGTTGAAAACAGCCAAGAGATTAATATTAATCAACTTAACATACCTATTCAATCTGGTGAAACTGTTGAGTTTAGAGTTAAATCTATTTCTGAGGCTGGTTGGCCATCAAATCCATTAGAATCAGAATGGTCTAAAATTGTAAGGGTACCATTCCCTAATGGTTTAGTGTCAACTAATTCAGTCGTTAACTTAGTTGATTCAAATACATCTGAGGTTGCTAAGGTTAAACTTATAGAGGAATTACAAAGTGTTGGTATATACAAACACGTAAATGATTCTTTTTCGGTTGGCGACAAATATTTTGCACACACAGCCACTACTATAACATCTGGTTTTGTAACTGATGAACAAGTGCCTATTTCTATTTATGATAAGCTTCTTGCCATGCAATTAGAGATTGATACGTTAAAAGCTAAAATTGAGACAATACTGGGTGAACTAGTTGTAAAACTTCAAAAAGAAGATGGCACAACTGAAACACTTCAAAATAATACGGTTAAGTCAATCTTTGCAGGATACTATACTGATGAAGTTTCAAACCTAGATGTTAAGAAAGGTCATATTGTAACTAAAACTTTCAAACTAATACTTGAAAATTCTCAAGCAACACCACTGGAGCTTGTGTCTAGAATTAGCGGTGATAGAAATAAAGTAGCATACAACTCATCAGATAGTACAAATAACGGTTTTGGTGTTGCACCAAATGCTGTGGCAGATGCTTTTATCGCTAGTGATACATATTATAAAATTAATGGTAAATATGATTTAGTACCTACATTATATCAAAATACAACATCTGCAGATTTAACACAAACGTATTTTAATGAAGCGCCATACCAATCCGGCCAACTAAGAGGTCAGTATGCGTATTCTAGATTTAAAAACATTGCTAATGATACTGAATTATATGTAACTAATGATATTAATACGAGTAATGATTCTGGTGAATTAATTTATGAGTATTCAATTCCGGAATTAGACGATTACGGTATTATGGGTCCTGATCCAGTTGGTTACATATTTAAAGGTACTTGGAGTAATCCGTCAGCTAATGTGTATATACCTGAAGCTGGTTATACTAATGGTTTTGATGCCTCCATTATTGATTATAACAATAGTGTGCTTTTACATATTGATCATCCTGAATTAAATAAACACAATGGCGCTTATTCAGATGTTAAATCAACAATAGCGCATGCTAAAACATTAAATGTTAACGGTCAACAAACTGCATATTATTATGATGCGGGATTACAAAGAACTGTTAAAATGGCCTTTGAACCAAATGACCAGTATTTATTAGGTGGTAATTCATGTGGTGCTTACTTATTTATGTCACCGTTATCGATTGACCAATTAAGGGTTGATGCTGATAATACATCCGGTAAATATATTATTGGCATGGGTAGTGGTAATGGTGTTTCTATTGATATTAGTTTCCAGTATAGAATGACGGATTATTCTGGTAGCTCCGTTTCAGGTGTTGGTTATATAGGTGGAAATAAAGATGGTTTATACAGTAACTTAACTTATTCCAAAAGAATTGGTATTGATATACTTGACAGTTATGATAATCAATTTTCAATTGACTTAGAAGTCTTTGCAAAGTATAAGCCTTAAATTATTCTAGATATATAAGTCAAGTACTTATAAATATATCATAGATTAATGGCTACAATCAACTTTGATGCTAATAAAAATTCTATTGAGGGTAAGAGTCAGGTAATATTAAGAACCAATCCAGCTCTTTCTTCAAATGTTAAACTCGTCGTTGACTCGTCGGGTGACATTTTTTTAGATAGCTTTAGCGCTAATAAAACTCTTAGTAATCAAAAGTACAAGAGATATTCTATTGACCCAAGTGGGCATTATGCATATGACCTTGCGGCGTATTATAAAAACACACCGTTAGAACTTGTGTATGAACCTCTTAGGAGAGATTCAGACACTTCAGTATATAAACTATACAATAAGCAATACGAAGAACAATATAACTATGGTGCTCGCCTAAATAGCTATAATATCTATAGTGAAAACATTAGATTTATGGCACCGCTTAAAATCGATAAAGTACTTCCAGAATATTTTGTAATCTATAGAATTGAAGAACCTGTTTCTGATAGTGTATTAACTGATGAATTAAGTAATATAAATACTAGATTAGTTGATATGTTGTCTAATGCTACTATTGTCAAAACATTTGACCTTAGACCTAAAAGCAAAGTAGGACAGTATTTAAATACATTCGCGAACAACACTGAAAAACCAATAGCACCATTAACATTTTCTTTTGAAAAAAATGAAAAGACGTTATGGAATGGTATTGATTTAGTTAAAGGTGGTTTCGCATCTAAGGGTGAATATGTTTCAGATAATTTTATTAAAACAGATAACCTTGAAATATTAAACAATCAATTTATAACAGAGGGTTTTAAAAGAAATTCACTTGTTAGTGCAGATGTTATTAATCTGGAATTTTTATTTGAAGATTTTGATAACGCATATGATGTAAACAGATATATTGGAATTTATGTTAATGAACATGAAGAGGGTTCGTTTAAGCATACTGATTATAGAAAAGATGTACTCTACTTTGATAATTCAACTGTAGAAACTAATTTTGATTTAACTGGAACGTCACCGCAACTAACCGCTATTAATATGTTGCCATATGATGAATTAGATTTACCTATTTTACAATGGGTTAAATTTAATAATGGGTTTGGTCACGTTAAGAATCTTAAATCAAATGACGGTATTGTAATTGGTCAATTTAATGTTGCTGCATTTAATGTAAATTCAACCGACAAGTTTATTAAGAAAAATGATACTTTAAATATATCGGGTATCATTGATGATAATCGAGACTTTATAAAATTATCAGTTGTTGAAAGACCAGATTCTTCAGAACATATTATATTAGCGGCTACTAACGAAGTTAAAGCTAGTGGTAATATTGAGTTATTTAAAATATATGCGGATTCAGCGTTGGCCGCTGGTACACATGATGGTTTAAAATATTCAAACAACGGTTCACTTGAACAAATTACATTTGCACTTAGAAATGCAATGAATAGTATTTTAGATTCTGAATTTAAAATAAGTTTAGATAAAACTAACATTATTATAAGTAATTATATTTCTGGCAATCGTGTTGGGAATGCATTTTTAGCTATTAAAAATGATGGCGTTACAGTACCCACATATTTAAATATTGAAACTAGCTTATTAAACCCAGATATTGATTTAACATTTATAAGCCCAAGTTTTGATACTGATTATACAATACACGGTATGGTTGGTGGCTCTGCAATTGGAAATTCTTTATTAATAGAGTTTGAAGAGATTGGTGATTTAAGTGGTGATACTTATATTAAATCAGGTAATACTTTTGCAAAGGTTATTGAAGTGGTTGCGGACCCTGTATTTGATAATAAATATAGAGTTTGTGTTGATAAATCAATTGACTCAATAAATGTACAAGATTCTAGTTTAAGTTTATGGATAGAGAACAAGGTTACGTTTGGTAAGTTCGAAGCTTTTGATTTTGTTGATTTTGATTTTGATTTCTTTTCAACAATGCATTCAAAACCTAAAGAACTGCAATATGAAGATGTAGACTCGGGTGTAGATACCAATTATATTGATAATCTTAATGACTTCAATACCCCATCGTTTAATTTCTTTAAAGGTCTTGAAAATATCAAACAGGAAGTTACAATAACATCTTCTGGTGTATCTAAAATTTATTCTGAATATGATAGACTACAAGAAAACTATATAAAAGAATTAGCACTAACTTCTAGAATTATACCTACTATAAATAAGTGGAGATATTTAGATGGTGTAAACGTTAGAGAAAATCCATATATGCTTTCAATGAGTGAAGCTTTTGGTAAAACTAATTTTGCACCTAATATAAAGATTGATGGCACTAATGCAGATGCTATGACACATGAGTGGTACTATATTTATGGCCACCCTAATTATTATGATGCAACCGATCCTTTACAAAAATCAAACGCTTTAGATTTTATAAAAAGTAATTATTCGTATTTACAACCAGAGTTAAGCATTGAATTAGATGCTTCAAAATTAATGGATATTAATAATGATTGGTTTAATAGTTTATTTGTATATGATGGTTTTGATATTACGGGTGTTGGGTTTGCGCCAGCTGTAATAACAAAAAAATATACTACCTTTGTAAAGGGTTCTGTTAATGCGCCTGCTGAAACTATGTTTAGAGGTCTTAAGGTTAAAGCCTTTGCAAGAAAAGAGTTTACAGAACTTAATCCTAAAAACTTAATTAACACGGCTGAGTTTAACGACTATAAGTTTAGTGCTGTCTTAAATTATAAAGCTAATCAAAGTGTAGATGACTCAACTATTAAAGTTATTCAAAATAAAGAATTTAAAACTATTACAATTTATATTGAAGTTTTAACAACCGAACAAAATGCACTTTTTGTTAATAGAAAATTATTATATCATTTAAAAAGTTTTTCTGATAGTTTTGGTAATTTATCAGATACTAAAATAAATGGTTATTTAGATTTTAGTGTTCAATTAGATAATGATCCAAAAACCATAAACGTAACGGGTGTTGGTGTTGATTTTATAAAAGACATTCAAATAAACGAAGACGGCGGTTATAATGTTATTAAATTTGATTACGCTAATGATACTTGGGTGTTACCAGTTATAAGTGTTGAAAATTCATCTAGATTAACTGTAATTGCGGTTGATGGACAACCTGGTAAAATACAAAATGAAAGCAAAACAAATTTCCTTGCAATTACACAAGAGCCATCAACTTTTGGTATAGGTAAAGATTTTACATATATCGGTGGTGGTTATAATCTTGCTAAGGCAACATTTGAATCTATATCGACTAAATCTATAGTTGATTTATTAAATTTAAATGATACTGAAAAAGTTGAATATATTACAGTAGAAACTGATGGTACTATTAATAATAATAGATTTATATTAAATATTGAAGATGGTCATTATGTTAAAAAGCAATCTAAATTAACTACATCATCTGACCCTAATAAGCCTGAAACATTTAAGGTTAGTGCTGGAAAAGTTGGATATGTTGTTAATGAACGTGATACACCATATACCACTGAACTTATTAGAATGTCTGGTGATTATACACCATTAACAAGGACTGTAGTTTCATTTACAGATATGTACAGACCTTATAAAACTTCACAGATATTTGATGACGGTGACGTGTTGACTGTAGAAGATCCAAGAGAGAAGATACTTTATAATAGATATAATAGAATGGGTATTGTATTTGGATCGGCACAATATGAAGGTCATGATAAATGGGGTGTAATTGAAAACTTAAATTACCATAAAATTAATCCTGAAAAGGCAGACGGTATTCTTAAACTATCAAATAGTACAACGCCACCAGTATACAGACTTATTAGTGAAATAGCTATTGATAAAAGAGACGTTAATGTATTTAGGTCTTCATGGGAGGATGAATACTATATTAAGAATGGTATTCAAAATCAAAACATTAATGTATATGGCACACTTTCAGCGTATGAAGAAAGCGCATTTCTTGCGTCAACATTAAATCTACCTAAAAACCAATATGAAATTACTTCATATCCTAATACTAAATTAGCTACAGGTTTATCAGATATGAAAGCTATTAAAAGCACGGGTACTTATAATGGTGATGTTGTTTTATTTGAAGACAATGATAACGTGTATATAGATTTATACTTAGGTAACAGACTTACAAATGTTTTAATCGATGACAACGCAGGTGCATATATTAAAAAATATGTATTAGCATCAAATTCATATGGTGACAAAACGACGCTTGATGATGATATTAAAAAGTATATTGAAGTTAATATGCTCAAGTTGTTAAATATAAATGAGGTTAGATTATTTAATACACCGTCTAAGCAAATATTAAGTAGTGAGGTTGCTTCAATTAATAGTTTAAATGATATTTTAGATTCTAGATTTGTAGAAGACACTTCATTTAGATTAGAGTATGACGTGAAAAATCCATTGAATATAAAAGTAATATATAATAAGAGGCCTGGTTTCAAACATCAGTTCTATATCTATACAAAAATAAACAGCTAACATAAGATGGCTATTAACATTAAAGAAATACTTTCAACTGATTCATCTAGCCAGGTGAATGAAAAGATTAATTACAATTTTGATCAAGTTGTTGCAAATGGTGGAGGTCCTGTAGGATCTATAGGGTCACAAGGTGCTTCAGGTGCTATTGGTTCAACTGGAGCACAAGGTGCACAGGGTCAAACTGGACCGCAGGGTCCGACTGGACTTTCAACAGATTATTTTGACAAGGTTGGTGTTTTACCTAATAATTTTACACTCACGCCTAGTGTTTCAACACAGGGTACTGCTACTACTTTAGTTTTAGGAGAAACTAATCCAGCATCACTAACTGGATATTCAGATTCTGTTTTAAATATTAAATCAACACCTGCGATAGCTAGACAACTTAGACTAAGTACACAAACGTCATCTGAATATATCGATATAACTTATTCTGAAACTTCAGGTACTAGAGAACTTCAATTTGTTACAAATACGCTTGGTTCACCATCATCTATTGATTATAAATTTAATGGTAATAGAATTATATTAAATAATTCAAACAACGAAGTTATTTTATCTAGTGGTACTTCTCAATTTAATTCAAACCTTGAAATTAATGATGGTTTGAAAATTACATCGGGTACACCCGGTGCTGGTAAGGTGTTAACATCATCAGATGCATCTGGTACAGCTGCATGGGCACCTGCTTTTGAAACACCGATTGGTACTATTGTAATGATACCTTCATTTATTTACAACGCATATACAGGTACACCACCCTTTAATCTAACATACACATATGTTGAGTGGGAACCATCTGCCAGCCTGCCAGGCTCACCTACGTATTATGGTAGGGGTAAAGGCGCATGGGCCGGTTGGTATTATTGTAATGGTAGAACTTGGAGTGGCGGTGGTGTTTCTTACACAGTACCTGACATGGCAGATAGATTCCCATTAGGTTTTTCAAAGAGCGGTTTGGCTTCACCGGCATCTAAGGATTTAAATAGTGGTAAATATGGTGCTAATAGTGTTGCCGATTTAACATCCGTACAAACAGCAGACAATCATACACATACTGTACCAGCTACTAATTATGGTGTTGGTGGTGGTTCTGGTGCTAACAACGTTACATACTTAAGTAATAATACAACTAGTTCCGAGGGTGCTAAAACTGTAGATCTTTCACCACAAACATCAACTGTTGGTTATATGATTTATTTAGGAGCTAATAATTTAACATATCAACCATAGTGATTAATATTAATATAAATAAAGACTGGATACCTTTTATAGTGATAGCTGTTTTAGCTTTTGTATTATTAGGTCAGTGTTCTAGAGTGTCTTCTCTTAAAGAAGACGTGAAGGTACTTGAGATGGATGTTCAGAATGCTAACGCAAACTATGCAGCTTCCCAGGATACTGTAGAACTGTATGTTAATAACAATGGCTATTTAGAAGCTGAGATTAAAACTTACGCTGCAAGTAATGAAGAATTATCAGGTGATTATTCAAAACTAATAAGCAAATATAAAAAGTCTTTAGATTTAAATAAAGATCTTAAAGGTATTAATGCTTTATTATCTGCACAGTTAGCTAATAAAGATAGTTTACTTATTTACAGTGACATTAAGGCTGATTCAACTTTTACATTTATAGATTCAGCAAATTATGGTGATGACAACACTAGAATTGTAAAAATTGACGGTAAAATTAATGACGGTCAGGTTCAAGGTAACCTTACAATAAAACAAACAATAACTCTAATGGCAGTACTTGAAAATAATGATGGTGTTAATAGCATGAGACTTAGTACAAAGTACCCTTTTGATAATATGAATATTCAAGGAATAAACCTTATCAATAATGAGTTGAATATATACAAAAAGAAAAGTAGATGGAATGTTAACGTTGGTGTTGGCTACGGTCTATACCCCACAGCTGGTGGTACGCTTAACGCAAATCCATTTATTGGAGTAGTATTGGGTTATTCACCAAAGTGGTTACAATTTTAATAAAGGAAACTAATAGATGGCACAATCGTCAAAATATGCAAGATTAGACCAAGACGTTTTACTAGAGTTTATCTATCATGATCAAACTGTAGCAACGCTACCTAATTATCAAATTGAAATTGATGATAATGGGTCACATCCACTTGCTTTAAATACAACTGCGAGTGCGTCTGACAGTAGACATCTTATTCATGAATTAGGTGCAGCTGTAGTTAATTTTGATGTAACTGAAAGTGGCGCTTATGTTTTAATTGAAAACTTTGCCGCAAGAACTTTAACACTTGCAAACGGTAAGACTTATAAATTTAATGTTTCAGCACTTACAACGCCGGGTGACTTTATTATTAAAGATGTTACAGGAAATCAATTAGGTACATTAGTTTCTACAACATATACAATAACACCAACTACAAACGGTCAATATACTTATGAGTATTCTGATTTAATCGGTGGTAAAATAACTGTTCAAAATACAGCTAATCCTTTATATGCTACAGCAGATGAAGAAACGGGTAATGATATTAAGACGGGTGCCGGGTCACCTGGTAGATATCAAGCTGTTTTAATTGACGCTGAACAGGGTTCAAAATATGCGCTTTTAGATTCAACTAATAATTACATTGATAATAAAGTAGATTGGACAGGTTCAACTTCAACAACAATTGATAAAGCAGATGCTGTTGATATTTCATTAGGTACTATAACTTACGATACTGTTAGATTACATTTAAAATCTGGTTACGATTTTTCATCTAGGGGTTATGACGGCTTCTTATTTCAAGTTGCAGCTTCTAGAGTTTCTGGAGTTAAAAACTATTTAACATCAATAGTATACTTAAATACTTCATCATTTGAAATACAAAACTCAAAGCCTTTTATTTTAGGTGAGACGATGTATTCTAAATTTATTGAGATTAAAGTTCCAGCACTTGCTAATATGGATCCAGACTTTGACAACTGGTTCTTTGGTACTGGTTCAGATGCTGTAAATCCTTTGTCAAATTATGAAGTTTCATTTAAACTAATTAGTGATACGCAAGTTGATTCAGGGTTTGAATATATTAATACAGCAGAAGAAGTTCAGATTACGGTTCCACGTGAGGATGAATATCAAGATATCGCAGCTGTTATTGAAGAGGCGCCTGATGGTGACTTCTTTAATCTATTTGCAACTAAAGATGGTTCAATAGTTTCCTTCGATACTTACATAACAAATAGACTACAAACATCAAGTGATGATATTACAGTATTTTATGACATTGTTGTTTATGAACAAATTCAAACGTTCTTTAATAAGTCTTATGAAATGTCAATGTCAAAAAATAGTAATTTTGACCAAGCAATTCCATTTAGACCAGTCATTACAAATTCAGCAACAGCAACCGCATACAATATTGACTTATCTATTAGAATATACAACGAGACCAATAATACTCAAATTGTTAAAAAGGCATCATATACATCATACAATGTTGGAAAGTATGGTAAGCGTTTAAGAAATATTAATCTACCTGCAAGTAATCAAATACTTAAGGTTTATAATACGTTGCCTAATGTACTAGAGAATAATCAGATTATTCAAAACATGTCAACACTTCCAAATAACCAAACTAGATTTGTACCTTCATTTATTGAAAGAACAAATATTGTTACAGGTTCAACTAGTGTAAATATTGTTGATAATGAAGCTGTTGATAATTCTGAAATAACGTTCTTTGCGGACGGCGAAAGCAGTTTAACACTATCACCATTTGATAATTATCTTAAATTTAAGATTGCCAAAAAAGATGGTGATGATTATTTAAACATTGGTCTAGAATCAGTTCAACGTGTATTATTAAATTTTGGTAATATTCAAATTGAAAACTCACTTAACTATGCTAACGTTGAATTAGCTGAAGGTGAAATTATGTTTAGAATTGATGAAAGTGCAATGAATTCAATTGCAAAAGAAGATGACAGGGTTTATATGTTGTCTATTTATAATGGCACTGATAAAACGCTTATACACCATGGTACATATGATATCATAGGTAATAATACTATTAAGGTAATAAAAAGAATAGTAACTGAAGTTGCAGATAATAGTATAACTACAGTGGTCAAAAATAAGCAAGCACCTGGAAGTTCTAGAACTAATTTAAAAAGTGGTTTAGGTAGAATAAATACGGTTGGACCTAGATAATTAAATTGATATGATACTAAACAGTAGAAGTAATTTATTTAATTTTAAGTTTCCTAAGAATTTTATACCTAAAGAGGTTGCTGACAAATATAAGCCATACCTTAATAGAATGCCGGGTAACATTATTGAAGAACCTATAGATTTTATTAACTATACGATTCAAGGCATTAATATACCAGGTGTTTCTTTTACACCATCTGAACAAAATTTTAATGATGGTACAACTAAATTTACTAGAGGTTATATACCAATACAAAATTTAGTTAATAGAGAATTAACAATTAAAATGCAGTTACTCGATGGCTTTATAAATTATTGGATTTTAACAGACACTTTACTATATCATTATAATAAAGATAATACTAAACCTTTTGTTGATGATTTAAAATTACAATTGTTAGATGCTGAGGGTATTCACGTAATGTCCGTTGTTTTTGAAAAACCAATTATGAATTCTATTTCAGAACTTGATTTAAACATGGCTGAAAACGTAGCAGACTTTTCAACAATTGATATTTCTTTCTTTTATAATAAGTTTAATCTGATAAATGAAATAGACTGATATATACAATATGAAAACATTTTTAACATACTTAGAAGAGCAAAATGTCACAGAGGCTGATATCAATGCTATTAACGAATCTTTAAATCAAGAGTGGACACCAGAGCTTGAAGAAAGAATTGATGAAGCTGTTGATGCTTTTTTAATAGAGTATACAAATGAAGATGGTACTTACAATATTGATAAACTTAACAATGAAATTACTAATGAAGGTTTATTAGGTTCTATTATAGGTGGTCTTACAGGGTTTGCTTTAGGTAAATCAGTTGGTAAGATTGTCGCTAAAGTACTGGGTATTGAAAAAGGCGTGTTCTATGATTTATTAACTTCTAGATTAGTAGGTGCTGCGTTAGGTGCTTCACTGGGTAAAAAACTTTAATTTGAATTTAATAGCAATCGATTATTCGATCAACTCACCGGGTATCTGTATTTTAAAAGAGGGACAGCCTTATTATATTTCTTATATTAAACCCAAATCCGGAACAAAGAAACAACAAGCTCTACAAGAGGAGATGAATCTTCTTAATGATGTTACTTTAGTAAATCAACCTGAGCCTAATGTTGATAAGCAAGAAATGACTCGAGTCCTTAGACATCGTGCAATTGCTGAAGGTATATGCAATTTAATTGCAGAACATACGAATACAGATGAAGAATATAAAATCTATTTTGAAGGTTCTTCTTACGGGACCTCAAGATTTGGTACAAACTCACTTATTGATTTAGCTTCAGCATCTTCAATCTTGAAATCTTATTTGATTGATCGTTTTAATGTTACTGTACTTGAAGTTTACGCCCCTACAACAATAAAGAAACATGCTGGTAAAGGTAATATGAGTAAGATGCAAATGTGGGATGTTTACATAAATGATGAGTCTAATCGTGAGTCAGGTCTTTGGAACTTTTGTCAAGAATTCAAAGAAGATAAAAAGATTATGAAACCCTTAGATGACCTTGTTGATGCTTATTTTATCATGTCTTATGTAAGGTCACTTTAAATTGTATTTTACCCTCAGGCATAAAACCATAACTTATATGAAGGTATTGGGGGTTTTGTTTCATTTATGGTTAAAAATATTTAAAAATAATAAAGTAGTATGTTATTATGAAACAAAAACAAATAGTTTTATATAATATGTATGAAAAGAGAAGGACTAACACCAAGTCAATTAATGGAGCTAAGTAGAATTGTTGAATCAATGGTTAATCTTAATAAGATAACTAAAGAGGAGGGAAATCTATTTCTAGAAAAGGCAGGACTAACCGTACAATCAGATAATGAATGGATTGATACAGTTGGAACAGTTTATACTTTTCTATAAGACAAACTATTTTTGAAACCTTTTTAAAAATAGGTATATAATAGAAGTTAATTAGGTAATTAACAGTATTTAAAGTTTAACAAATTAAAGAATTATTAAAGAAAACATGGCAGATTTTGACATTTTCAATTTGAGCGTCAACGACGTTGAAACTCACAAAGCAGCAGCATCAAACACAAATGATGTAATCTACAAACCATCAGCTGACGATGGTAAAGACGGTACTTACAAAGCACTTATTCGCTTCGTACCAAATCCAGAAAACCCACGCAAATCATTAGTACGTAAGTATGTACACTGGTTGACTGACCCTTCAGGTTCAGGTAGACTAATTGATTCTCCAACTTCGGTAGGTGAAGCGTGTCCTATTCAAGACGCATTCTTCCGTCTACGTAAGTCTGATTCAGCAGTTGACCGTAAGATGAGTGATAAGCTTAAGCGTCGTGAACAGTACTACTCTTTGATTAAAATTATCAAAGACCCTCAAAATCCTTCAATGGAAGGCCAGTACATGATTTTCAAATTTGGTTATAAAATCAAAGAGAAAATCGACGAAGAACTTTCACCAGCATTTGGTGACCCAACACAAGTGTTTGACTTGTTTGAGGGTAAAAACTTCGAGTTGATTATCACACGTCAAGGTGAGTACAACAACTACGATAAATCAAAGTTCTCAGCTTCAACTTCAGCGGTTATGATTGGTGATTCACCAGCAGAGCGTACGCCTGATTCAATGCAAGCTATCAAAACTGAACTAGATACTGCACCTTCATTGTCAGTATATGAGTACAAACCATGGGACGACGCGCAACGCGATTTTGTAAACCAGGTTTTAGGTCAGTACATCTCAAATCCAGGTCGCCCAATGGCTAAGGTTTCAACACCTGCACCAAAAGCGGCAGCTCCAGCAGCAACAACTGAATCATTTGATTTAGATAATGTTAACGCAACACCTAGTGGGAGTACGGAAACTGTAAGTAGTGATGATGACCTTGACTCATTTCTAGATGGCCTCGATATCTAATCTTACCGAGGAACTTAAAAGTAAAATTAAAAGCTTAGTAAAAGAGGTGGCTGTGCGTGAGCACGGTCACCCTTCTAAGCAAATGATAAAAGATATGCCTGGTAGAATTACTTTGGCATGTCCTTATTGTGGTGATTCTACTAAAGATGTTTTAGCCAAAAGATGTAACCTTTATTGGGATACTCTTCAATTTCATTGTTATAATTGTAGTGAGCATGGTGACCTTAATAAATTATTAAGAGACCACGATTTACGTTTACGTCACGGAGATGATTCAATTACTGTTATTGAATACATTAAAAACCGTAAGACTGAAGTAAAAGAGATTGAAACAATGAAGCACGGTATTTATGTGAAAGCACATGAAGCCGCGATTTCAGTTGCAGATTTTAAAAAACATTTTGGTGCACAATCAATTGAAGTTGGTGATTTTGCCTGGTTCTATTTGAAGGGTAGGGCGCTTCACAATAAATCTGATGAATTTCTTTATTCGCCGTTTGGTCAGAATCTTTGGATTCTAAATAAAACACCCGATGGTAAAATAATGGGTTGTCAAAGTAGAAAGCTTGGTAAGTATAAATCAAGATACTTAACTTACGACATGGGTAAACTCTATGGTGAAATGAACCGCGAGTTCCCATTTGAAGGCGATGAATTAATATCGGTTAATAAGATGTCAACACTCTTTAATATTATGAGAGTTGATATGACACGACCGGTAACTTTATTTGAAGGGCCACTTGATGCAATGTTTATGTCAAATTCAATGGCATTGGCAACAGCGGGCCGTTCAACTACAGAGCTTGATGAGATTCCGACCACCAGATACATGTTTGATAATGATGAGACTGGTAAAAAGAAGATGATTGAGAAATTAAAGAGGGGTAAATCTGTATTTATGTGGTCTAAATTTATGAAGGAAAATGGACTGAATATATATGTAGAGGACATAAAAGACTTGAATGATTTAGTTATGAAATGCTATGAACTTAAGTCACCAGCCCTAAAAAATATAGGCAATTATTTTACAAACTCTAAATTAGATGCTTTGTACATATGATTGATTTTGAACTAATGATTGAAGAAGAATTTGATGAATTTTACCAAGAAAGTAAAAGACATAAAAATTTAAAGATGCTTATAGAATTTGAAGGACTTGATACACAATACAATAGCAAGGAGTTTAAACTTGATAAGCCAAAAATGAAAAAGAAATTAACAGCTAATAAGTGGATTCCAAAATCCAACAATAAATCCCAATTGTTTTAATGTCAACTGAAAATAAAGTTATAAAGATAGATACTTATTTAAACGAGCAACGTCAAGAGTGGACCCAAAAGATTCGTGAACTGGCTAAATGTTTTAAAGAGGTTGATATGTTGAATCAGGCAATGGTAGAGATTCCGTCTTATAGGCAGATTATTATTGAGCAGATTGCACAACTTAACATTAAGATTAAACAACAGGAGGGTAAGCTGTCAAAAACCTACAAAAACTCGTACATCAAGTATTTTGAGTACGATTATAAATTAACAGACAAACAAAAGGAATCATTTTTAAAAGCTGATATGTCAGACGATAATATGATTTTAGGTTTGTTGACTACGCAGATGGATTTTTTGCGTGAATCGGTAAAGACTCTGGATAATATGAGCTGGGCCGTTCGTAATAAGCTGCAATTACAGGGGCTGTAACGAAAATAAAAAAGTTTCATTTATGAATGGAGCTAACGTTAACTGAAGATAATCAGTTTTTAAGAATCGATGTTGCCACTGAACTAGAATTAGAACAGTTAAACATTTCGCTTACAAGAAGAATAGACGCATGGCGGTTCAATCCTTTGGTTAAAAAAGGGATATGGGACGGCTATGTTTCTTATGTAAAAGATGATAAATGGATCCCTGCTGGTTTATGGCAAGAGGTCACGAAAGTCTGTAAACAATATAAATTCGATATAAAAATTCACGGTGTTACTAGGCTTTTTGATAAGAATATTTCAGCGGAGGGTTTTGAAGAATGGGCTAATGAGTTTTTTGAGGGGCATCCTGATGGTATTAAACCAAGGGACTATCAAATTGAAGCGGCTTATAATATTTTAAAGTTTAGGAGGTCGCTTTCTGAATTAGCAACATCTGCTGGTAAAACACTTATTTCATTTTTAACAGTTGCTTACATGCTTGAAAAAGAGAAGGCTAAGAAGATTCTATTTATTGTACCTAACGTATCACTTGTTGTTCAGGCGTCTGAGGACTTTAGTGAATACAATCATGAAAATAGAGTTAAGATTCTTATTCAACAAATATATTCTGGTCAAAAGATTAAAGAAAACCGTAATATTGTTATTGGTACATATCAATCACTTGTTAAAAAACCTAAAGAATTCTTTGATGATTTTGAAGCTGTAATTGTTGATGAGACACATAAAGCTAAATCAAATTCAATTAAAACAATCTTACAGAAGTGTAGACATGCTACATATAAATATGGGTTATCGGGTACAATACCTAAAGAAAATTCATTAGATAAGTTAACACTAATGTCACAGACTGGTCCTCTGATTACTGAGGTTAAAGCCGCATTCCTTCAAAAGGAGGGTCACATTGCTGGTTGTAATGTTAATATTATTGAAATGGATTACGCACCTGAATCAGCTAAAGAAGCCTTTATGGAATTAGCGACAAATAGGTATGAGTCAAAAGATGTTTTTCCATTAGAACAAAATTATGTTATTAACTCGCCGGGTAGATTAAACTTTGTTACTAAAGTTATTTCAAGAATACCAAATAATTCATTGGTTCTATTTCACAGGATTGAACATGGTAAAAGACTTTATGAAGAATTAAGGCAGCGTTCAAATAAGCGTGTGTATTATGTTGACGGTGGTACAAATACAGATATCCGTGAAGAGTATAAAGCAAAAATGGAAGCCGGTGATGAGGTTGTTATCGTTGCATCATATGGTACTTTTTCAACCGGTATTTCTATTAAAAAAATACATAACATTTTCTTTACAGAATCCTTCAAGTCTGAAGTGATAATTAGACAGTCAATTGGTAGGGGTTTAAGGCAACATGAATCTAAAGATTCTGTTAATATAATAGACTTTGTTGATGACCTTCGATTTGATGAATGGCATAACTATTTATATAGACATGGTGTTGCTAGAAAGAAGATATACAAGCAAGAAAAGTTCAGTTATAAAGTCAAAAAAGTTAAATTTGAAGGAGATATATAACAATAAGATATAATACTATCAAAATAAAACATTATAATATAATGAAAAAGATTGAATCATTTAAAAGTTTTTCTCAATTACAAAATGAAATCAGAGAAGAGGCTAGATTAAAAGAAGTTGCATCTAAAAGAGACGCTACAGTTTCTGAGTTTAACGCTCTTTTACAAAAGTACAATGCGGCATCAGTTGCAGACTTAAACGAAGAAGATAGAGACGCATTCATGGCTGAACTTACCAAAGAAGGTAATGCTTTCGGTGCAGCAAGAGCGGAAGCTATTGCTAAAGGTGAAGAAGAGTTTAAGGTTGGCGACGAAGAAATGCCGGTTAAAAATGTAGATAAAGAAGACGAAGAAAACGCTGAAGAGTTTGTTAAAGAGTCAACATTTGAATCAATAGTTACTGAAGGCAAGCACGACGAGATGCTAGATAAAGTTGCAGATGCTGTAAAAAATGCATCAAACTTTATGAACGTTGGTATTGCACTTAAAGATGCAGGTATCAAGTACGATTTTTCAACAGGCATGATGCCAATCTATAGGTTGAAAAAATACCCTATCGCTATTGTAAACAAAAAGTATGTTGACAAAGGTGACAGAGAAGTTGGCGATATCGCGATCGGTGTAATGGAATCACTTACTAAATCGCTAATCACTGAAGCACTGGATGCACGTTCTCAAAAAGACGCGGTTAGAGGTTTAGCAGCTATTAATAAATTTATGACAGCTCACCCTGCATTTGCAAGTGGTAATGCAGTAGCTGACCAAACAATCGGTTGGTTATTAAAAGAGGCCCTTAAAGCCGCGATGATTGACGCTAACTTCCACAGAGAAGCTAATCAAGCTGCAAAAGCAATTAACTTTGCAAACTTTCAAGCACCAACTATCTTTGTTAAAGAAATGGGTGGTATGCCAATCCAGATTAGCAAGAAGCTGATGATGGAAAAAGTATATGAATTAGGTGCTGAAATCGCAAGAGGTGTTAAATACAATGGTTACGCTATTATTGAAGCTGTTGCACTTTACATGGAGTCTAGATTTAAAAAGAATTCATCTGCATCAAATCTAAGAGATGCACTTATTAAATTTATGGGTGAAGCTGTAGAAGCTAATAATCTAGAGCAAAGAATCAATGAAGGTTCAGCGTTTAATTCGGCAAGACTAAAAGCTATTGCTGACGATAAAGATGAATTTGAATTTGATGGTAAAACTTATCCAGTAAAATCTGTTGATAAGGAAGATGAAGAACTTGCTGATGATTTAGTAGGTGAAAGTAACAAAACTATAGATGCTAGTACATTCGGCGACGACAAATTACGTTATAATGATCAATTTAGAGGTGCTACTAGCCTTGCTAAAACATTAGCAAGTGAATTAGGATTTGATCCAAACAAACCTTGGACTGAAGGTATTGGTTTTGATGATAAATCAATGTATGCTATTGGTGACAAAGAAGGAACTATTTCAAATAAAGCACTAACAGGTAAATATACATATGCTGATCTTTTAGCAATGGCTAAAGATTTTTTAGGAATCAATGAATCAGAAGATAAAGAAGATGCTGATGATGTAGTCGATGAGGCTAGATACGATGATATAAAACTTAAAGAATTTGCAGAATTTATCAAAAAAGCTGAAGGTAAAAGGGTTATGCTAACAACAACTGAATTTGATGGTACATCTAAGGTTGAGGGTAGGCTTCAAAAAAGTTCATCAGGTTATCATAAAATTGATTACATGAGCTTTGATTTTAAAGATGAAATGAATACTATCAAAAAGGGTGACGGCATGATTATGGGTGTTAGGTCTGGTGAATTCCTTAAGTACAATATCGGTGGTAAAAACGGTTCTCAATTTTTAATCGAGGTACTATAAAAAAGTTTTAAAAAAGTTTGACATATATTTTTTTATGTCATTCTTTTTTTGTATATTTACAGTATGAAACATATAAAGCTATTTGAAGCCTTCTTATCTGAAGGTGTATTTAACACATATAATGAACTTGTAGGATACGAGTACAGGGAGTTTGTAGACGCTTTTAAGAAGCTTGACAAAGATAATGTAGTTACATACGATAAGAAAGAAGATGTTGAGTACGGTCATAAGAAAGGCTCTAAGGAAGCACTTTGGAAGTACTTTAAAGATGCTGGTAAAATCTACCATTCAGAAAAAGACAAAGATGTATTAGGTTTGATTAACGCATTTGATATGGTTAAAAGAAACCACCCTTGGTCAAAATAATAAATTAACGAAATGAAAAAAGTAAGATTATTTGAAAGCTTCATTGGTGAAGCATCTCGTGGTAAAATCCACAAGGCAGTTAAAGCTGGTGATTATCCAGCAACTATTGTTGTTATCGAAGATGGTGATGTAGTTCACCAAGAAACTGTTAATACACCTGAAGCTGTACCTGCATCATTTAATGTTCTTCAAAAAGAATATCCAAAGGCTAAACTTCACGTTGAAGATAAAGGTGGTCAAACACTTTTTGTTGAAGGTCTAGAAGTTAATGAATCGTATTCCCTACAACATGGCGGCGGTGAATTCAAGCAAATGGACAGAAGAGTGAACGATGCTGATAAAATTGGAGTAGGAAATGCACTTGCTAAAATATGGAACTCTTTAGGTGTTGCAGATGGTGATTTTGACCATGAACAAGCTTGGGCATATGTAGTTTCTTTTATGGACGGTTCTTCTAAATTTCGTAGATTGCTAGAATCATTTAATTCAACTGACGATTCTGAAGTTAATGAATCTAATATAATGAACTCTTACTATTTTACTAGCCCTGCTGAATTCGGTCAATTCTCATCAGACGCTCCGGCTAAAGATGAAACTAAATATTTAGTGATGGCTACGAACAAAGCAGACTTTAATGGTCAAACTATTAGATTAGAAGGAGCTATTAGAATGGGGTCTTCAACTAGTAAAAGTATTATTGGTGTTTATGATGATGAGCAGTCTGCAAGAGACGCTTATAAAGCTGCAATGAAAAAACCAGAAGGAACTATGGTTTCTTTTACAATGGGAACAGTTGTTGGTGAAACTAAATTCAGATCTCAATATACTGAAATCGAAGGGTATTTAGCAAAAGTTAAAGTAAAATAACATGAAACTACTCCATACATATAAAGAGTTCTTATTTGAAAAGACACAAAACCTATTTGAAGGTGAACTTATTATGGAAGGTGGCGCAGCAGGTCATATGATGCACCCATTTGATGATAAGGAACTTACATTTGATGACTTTAGAAAGTTTATCGAAGCAGGGCTTCAAGGTGAAATGACTTTTGATGAAGAGCCAACGGAAAAGACTGACGGTCAAAATGTATTTGCTACAGTTAAGAATGGCGAAGTTCTTTTTGCTAGAAATAAAGGACAGTTAATGGCACCTTTAAGTTTAGCTGGTATTACTAAGATGTTCAAGGACCATGGTTCTGAACTAGTTAGAGATACATTTACATTTGCAGCTAGAGACTTAACATCTTCATTATCAAAGTTAAGTGCTGATGATCAAATGAAGTACTTTAACGACGGTAAAAACTTTATGAATATGGAGCTTATCTATTCACAAAACCCTAACGTTATTAATTACGATAGAGACGTTATTCAATTCCACGGTATTAAAGAAACTGATGGTGAAGGTAACATTACAGGTGATATGGGTGCAAGGTCGGCTAAAGACATTGCAAAGTTACTAGACGCTGTTAATGCAAGAATGGGTAAAGTATTTAATATTATACCACCGCAAGTACTTAAGCTACAGAAAGATGTAGACTTTGAAGCTAAGAAGCCTTATTTTATGAAGAAGGTTGATGCACTTCAAAAGAAGTACAAGCTAGCTGGTCATGATGAAGTTTCAAGATACCACGAAATGTGGTGGAGAGAAGAGATTGAAAAAACATTCTCGGGATTAACACAAGATGTTATAGAAGGTCTGCTACAAAGATGGGCATATGACAACAAATCAGCGCTACCATTTACTAAATTAAAAAAGTCAATAGATGCAAAGCAAATGCAGGCTATTAAAGACTACGATAAAATTTCAGGTGCTAAGTATAAAGAAAACATTAGACCGTTTGAAGACCTATTCTTAGAATTAGGTTCTGTTATATTAAAGAATGCTTCTAACTTTGTTGCTGCTTCTCCAGATGCTGAAATGCAAAGACTACATAAGCAGATTAGAACTGAAGCTGATAAAATCAGAAAAGGTGATAATGTTGTACAGATTGAAAAGGTAGAAGCTGAGCTAGAGCGTTTAAATAGAATCGGTGGTGTTGAGTCAATCATACCGACTGAAGGTTTAGTGTTCAAGTATAATGGTAAAATATATAAACTAACGGGTACTTTTGCTGCAATTAATCAGCTAATGGGTATCATTAAATATGGTAGATAATTATGAAACACATTAAACTTTACGAACAATTCTTAAATGAATCAAGCATATCTAAAGATGGCTATGCTTTGAACCGCTTAGCAGATGATCAAGTAGGCGGTGTTCCAGCTACAGAGTTTCAAGAAGAACATAATTTAGATTTAGATGCCCTTAAAAGAGCAATTACACATACTAAAGAAATTACTAGGTATGAGTTAAGAGACATTATTAAAGGAACAGCCCCTAAATCAAAAATTAAAAAGTTCTTAAAAGAATTTTCAAAATAAATAATATGGCACTTCAAAAGTTAAGAGATTATTTTAAAGAAACACCAAGAGAACAGTTTATGCAACTATTAAACCAAAAGGTTCATGTTGTAGAAAAACTAGCGGCTTCAGCATTTCATGTAAAGTCTGGTGATTTAAACAATAATTATTATAAATCAGGACAAACTCAACCTATTGATATTATTGATAGAACGATTGTAGGTTTTTACGAACCTGCAATTTTGCATTTTAAAGGTTTGTCTAATGAAATTAAAGAAGAGATGCCAAAAGATTGGAAGTTTGGTTTTGATTATTTAATTGATGGTGAAACACCCAACTTTGAATATTCGCTACTTCCAAAAAACAATTTAGTGCTTACACATATTCAAGTGCTAAATCCACTAACAGAAAATGTTAAGAAAGTTATTAGAGATACTAAAGTACTTAATAAGTGGGCTGATAAACTAGAGGTTCAAAGACCCCCAATTGTATTTGAAGGTCAATTAAGATTTGATCAAAAAGAATCTTTAATTAAACTTCTTGAAATGACAGACCGCGAATTTACAACAACATATGAGTCTCGTTCATTTACAAAAGATTTATTTAACATATTTGATAAAAACGTTAGAAACTCAACACTTCAAGAAGGTTTAGATACCGATATTGACGGTCTTATAATTTCTTTTGTAGATGGTAAAAAAATGACGCCATTTAAAATTGAAGATTTTAGAAGAGTTAATGAATCAAATACAGAAAGAAAGTCATCTGATATTTACCAGATTACAATTGTTGATTTAATTGAGTATTTATCAAATTATGATTTTAAAAAGCACAGTTTAATTAAAGAGAAAAAAGACCTTAGATTTTTAGAGCTTATGTCTGAAGTATTTAATTCTTATATTAAAGAACACGCTACTAAATTTATTGGGGTTAACTTTGAAACTGCTGATTTTGCAAAAAAAGATGCGTTTAAGTTAAATACTGAATTTATTGAAAATCAACAAACTCTTAAACTTATCGATAATAAAATTTTAAGTGAACTTTTTAAAATTACATTAAGCTCATTTAGAAGAGAAAGAACAAAAACTACAGATATTTTATCTGAAGATATGGTTAATCAAATGAATGAGATTGTTAAATCTATTGACGACCACGTATCTGCAAAAATAGAAGAAGGTGATGTGTTAGATTTTAATACTTATAAAAAGATGGATACAATTAATTCATCAATGAATGAAGCACTTAAAGTAGATTATCCAGAACATGGTAATAAACTTGTTAATATGTTTGTTGGTAGATTTCAACCGTTTACATTAGGTCATGCTAAAGTTGTTAAAGCAATTCATCAACAAAACGGATATCCGGTTGTAATACTATTAGTTAAGGCTAAGAAGAAAAAGAAGGAAGATGCATTTAAGCGCCCTTACGATGAGGACACACAAATGGAAATGCTTAATAAACTTAAGAAAGAACTTCCAATTGAAGATGTATTTATTATACCAACAGGTGGTATTGATACAATGTTCAATGCAATGAGACCTAAGTATGAACCAGTTTTATGGGGAACGGGTAGTGATAGAATGAAAACATATGGATTCCAGGTTAATAAAGAACCTTATAGAGAAGATTTAGGCGTTAGAGATGACTTTAAACTTTTTGAAATTCCAAGAACTGGTAATAATATTTCAGCTACTCAAGTTAGGAATGCCATGTTAGACGGTGACGTGAAACTATTTAAAAAATTAACGCCAAAGGGTATTCATGGAATGTATGACGAATTAAAGTCTAGACTTGAAGCTTCTATGGCAGTTGCTGAGAATGTTGAAACTATTTTAACATTTGAACAGTTTATTTCTAATATATAATAAAATACAATTATAGCAAAATGTTTGAATCTTTTAACAATTTTATAAACAACAGCATGCCTTTAAACGAAGGTATGTTTTCATTTAAAACTTTAGGTGATAATAAAGCAATTAGCGCAATGTCAGGTGCTGATATTTACATGTTTGACGATAAAGGAAACAAATGGCATGAAGAAAACTATGAAGGTTACGGCGTCTTTGGTGGTAAAGACTTTTTTGAGTTAATGGCTGAAATGAATGATGAAACAGGTAGAGATATAGGTATTGACCTTTATTTCGGTAATGATAAAAAAGTTTTATACCCAGCATTAACAAGAGACAAAAATTTTAACTGGAAAAGACACAAGTTTACTACTAAGATAAAGTCAGACCCTAAGCAAGGTGCTTTCTCTGAATCAGTTATTAATGAAGCTAAGGCTCAGTACATGATAGGTGATAAAGAAGCAAGTAGAGAAGATGTATTATCTTATATGTTTAGCAATCCAAAAAAACCATTAGGTAATACTAGTACGGGTAAATTCCCAAAATGGGTACAGTCAAACAGCACACCTGACGGTGATACAATCACATGGTCTACTATTAAAAAGGATATGAAGACTCTTGAAAAAGAATATGGAAAAGGCAATGTGGTAGTTAGTGGTAACACAAACGGTGGCGATCCAGTGGTAGAAATATATATGAAATCACAAAATGAATCTGTAGTTACTGAAGCAAATTATTCTTTATCTAAATTAGAAGATATGGGATTTAAAGCTGGTGAAGATTATTTTGAAAAAGTAAAAGGTTTATTAAAAAATGGTCCAGATTTAAAGGCTTATAAAAAGGGATTCACACAAGGTTTTGTAGATAATGCAGCCGCTTATGGTGTTAAAGAATCTGTAGTTACTGAAGCTAAAGATGATTTTATGGCAAAACATTCCGGAACTAATATTACCCTAAAGAAAGGTTATAAACACCACACTGAAGATGAATTAACAGATTTATACAATAAGATTGGCGAATTAGTTAAAGATGATTTAAAGGTAAAGGATGTTACTATTGTTTTTGAATCAGTAGTTAATGAAGCTAAGTCTATTGCTAAAATTCAAAAAGAATGGGGTAAAGTTACAGCTATGATGAAAGATACAGTCGCATCATATAAAGAAGCAGAAGGTCAGGAAAAAGAAGACCTAGTAGACCAACTTAAAGTTTTAACAGTTTCAAAGAAAAAGCTTGAAGCGGAATTAGACGCAGCAGTAGGTCTTAAAGATATGGATGTTGAATTAGATGAAGCTACAATGAAAAATATAAATCATATATTAAACGAAAACGAGCAAATAGATGAAGCTATTAAAGTTGGTGACCTTAAAGTAGGTAGAGGCTTTAAATTAGGTGATGATGTATTTAGAATTATCAAACTAGAAAAAGATAAAAAATTTGGACTAATTGCAGATACTGAGCGTATTTGTTCAATAACAGGTACAAAATACAAATATTTAGATACAGCTAAAGAATTAGTTGATTTCTTTAACGAAGAAGGTGTTGTTGCTGAAGGTATGGTATTTGAAGCTTTTGATAGCATCGATGAAGAGCTTAACGAAAGAGTAGTTACAATCAAAAGAAGATATACTGAAAACTATCCAGCAGTTACAGTTGGTAAATCAGCAAGAATTAGAAACAAGATGCTAGAAGCAATCGCGGACGGCAAAATCACACAAGAAGAGTTTAACACTATCTTAAAAGAAATGTCTAACCACCCAGGTAAGTGGTCAAGAAGAAACGCTAAGTACTTTAACGTATCTGAAGATGGTGTTTCACTTTCTAAAGCAGGTTCAAGAATCCTTCAAAAGATTGCAATCAATGAGAACTCTGTAAACGAAGCAAGACAATCATGGATCGTTTATACAGGTGATGTTGCTAAGAAATTCTATTCAGAGCACACTAACAAAAAATCAGCTGAAAAGATGATTGACATGATTATTAAAAAATTCGATACAGTAGGTATGATGACAAAAGAACTATGGGAAAAAGAAAGAGCTGAAGGTTTCGTTACTGAAGAAGCAACACCTTTCGTATATGAATCATTTGCTGCATTTGAATCTACTAACCTTAACGAAGCTTCATTTGTTGTATGGTATGAGGATAAAGAGGGTAAACACCTTTTAGGTACGTTCCACAACAAAAGAGCTGCGGACAAGTATAAGTCAGAAGAAGAAGATGAAGTACTAAACACAGTAGGTGTTGAATCAATTGGCACAATGTCTAAAACTATGTGGGATAAAAAAGAAGCTCCATATATTAAAGAATCTCAAGTTAATACTGATAACACTGAATTAGTTACTGAAGCATTCAAATCGTCTAAGCTTAGAAACCTCTTAACAATGGGTGGCGCTGATGGTATGAAGCTTAAAGGCTTATCAAAAGCATTTTATGGTTTAACTAAATACAAATTAGATGAGCTACCAGACGCAGCACTGAGGGATGTTGACCCACAGACAGCATACAAGTCGTACCAAAAAGACAAAGAATTTGCGGTATTTTATATTGTTGACAATGAAAAGAATAATCCATTTTCTGATGATAGAGACTGGGGTGGTAAAATCAATCCGGGGATTATTGCAATTACAAGAGCTAAAGAATTCTTAGGAGATAATAGAAGAGTCGGCACTGATAGGAAATTGTCTAATAATGCACAGCCAGCTGGTGGTGATAAAAGATATTCAGGTTGGGGTGCTTCAGGTATTTATAATATAAAAAGAGCAGCTGAAGTTGCGGATAGAGCTATTGTTGTATGGCTTAATAATGATGTATTCAAGTCTACTGACTTAACAAAAGAAAGAACAGAAGCTAAGTCTGGTGCAATCGCATTCAAGTCTGATGCAGATTTTAAGAAAGCTAACCTAGCAAGGTATAGAGAAATTCTAGCTACTAAAGCATCTAAACTGCCTTTAGATAAAATGGTTGAATCGGCTATTAACGAACTTTCTGACCAAATCAAAAAGGGTCTATCGGCTGGCGAGGTTGGTAGATATGGTGATATTCTTATTGGTAAAAACAAAAAGGGTAGTGAAGTTAAAATGAGAGATGCATCTAATCATATGTCTAACATTTTAGATAATTATGGTAGATACTGTTCTTATGTTAATGAAGCTGAAGCTGAAAAAGATTCAGGTTACTCTAGTGGTTTTTACGAAAAAGAATCTAAGAAATACGCTAAAGAAGTTTCTGACCAAATCAAGAAAATCAAAGGAATGGATTACGCTTGGTAATCAAATAAATTAATTATGCCTAGTCAAAGTAAATCACAACAACGTTTAATGGGAGTTGCATACGCAGTTAAGTCTGGTGATATGCCACTTTCTGATGTTGATGCTTCATATAGAGATAAAGTTAAAGAGCTTGTTGACGGAATGTCACTTAAAGACCTTAAAGACTTTGCTGAAACGAAACACGACGATGTACCAGAAGAAGTTACAGAAGGTGTAATGAAAATTGATTTACGCAAAATACTAACTAGAATCTCAGGTGCCATCGGATACAAGCACGACCCAAAAATGAGACAAGAACTTCTTGCAGCATTTGAAGAGGACCTTAGACAGATCATGACAAAATACGATTATGTGGTTGAAGACAATATTGAAGAAGACTTATCAGCTGTTACCCCAAGTATGTTGGGCGGTATGGGCGATGTTAGTTTACCCAATGGAGATACCCCCGGTTCAGGTGATGTTCCAGCAGGTTCAGGTAAAGCTAAAAAGAAAAAGAAGCTTAAAAACATTGAAGATTTTTTACAAGAACAAAAACAATTAAAATCATTTAAACCTGAACAGGGTAAAGGTGAAGCACTTGGTGAAGGTGAATATGAAAACGGTTCTCCAGTTTCCCCAGAACAAGAAATGGAACACCGTGCTAACGCACATAGAGTTGCAAAAAATGTAATATCATTTGACGCATTTTCAAAAAGATAATTTAAGTATCATTGAATTAATAGTAAGGTCTAGAGCAATCTAGGCCTTTTCTTTTTGAAACAAATACCATTAAGTGCATATAAAATATATGAACTTCGAGATAAATCCAAACAAGCATTATTTAAAAGCACTTTTTGTTATAGAGTCTTGTACGAATAAAGCACACTTAGATGTTGCCGAACGTTGTATTGAACTTTATAATTCAAGAGAACTTCAGTTTGTTAAGTTTTTTGATAAGTCTATGATTAAACCTATAGTTATGCATACTGGTCACTATGACCACCAAACCGCAGTTTGGATATTAAGAAAGAAATTAAGCAATAAGAAATTGTAATATGACAGAAGAGGACCAAATTATTGAAGTGTTAATGCAAGCATCTGAATATGGTATCAGAGAAGAAGTGATTCAATATTCAAGACATCTTAGAGAAATTAATATTAGATTAAATCGTGTAGACGCATACGAAATGGCAATGCGACATATTTTAGAAGTTACTGGAGATGAATAAATTAGATCAAGATTATCAACAACTTCTTTTAGACATTATGACAAACGGTGTGGAAAAAGAAGACAGAACCGGAACCGGCACAATTTCAGTATTCGGTCGTCAGATTCGCCATAATATGCAAGATGGCTTTCCACTTCTTACAACCAAACGAATGGCAATCAATTCTATTATGACCGAGTTGAAATGGTTTTTAAAAGGAGATACCAATATCAAATATTTGGTTGATAACGGATGTAATATTTGGAATGGTGATGCTTATAAGAACTATTGTAAAATTGCCGGCTCTGTTAAAGAACCTGATTATGATATTCATATAGATGACCCAAATCAGAATTGTACTCGTTTGATGACCCAAGAAGAATTCATCAACAAAATCAAAACTGATGATAAGTTTGCAGTTAAGTGGGGTGAATTAGGTCCTATCTACGGAAAGCAATGGAGGAGTTGGAAAGGTGATACTTGGGCGGAAGGAAATACCGATGGAACTGAAGGATTTTATCTTCAATCTGAAACGATTGACCAAATCCAAAAACTAATCAATGACCTTAAAACAAATCCTGATTCTCGTAGACTTATGGTTAGCGCATGGAATGTTGGAGAGCTACCAGAGATGACTTTACCACCTTGCCACTATGGATTTCAAGTTTATACAAGAGAATTAGACGGACAAAGATATCTTTCATTAATGTGGAATCAACGTTCTGTGGATACATTCCTGGGACTTCCATTTAATATTGCATCATACGGTATGCTACTTGAACTTATAGCAAGTGAGGTTAATATGATACCAGATGAGCTGGTCGGTAATTTAGGTGATGTTCATTTGTATTCTAATCATATTAAACAGGCAAATATACAATGTAGCCGTCAACCTTATAATTTACCAAAGCTTACTAAATTAAAAAGTAATCTTTTAGATGGTGAATTTGAGCATAGTATAGAGTATTATGAATGTTGGCCAAAAATTGAAGCACCTATAAGCAATTAATATGAGTTGGTTTAATTATATAGAAATATACTTAATTATCGGTACTATTTTAATGGCTATTTTAGATATTACATTTAATAGAGTTAAATCCATACTAGACGATGAATTTAAAGAAGGGTATACAAATTTAGAAAGAGTTTATGTTATAATTTTGTGGCCTATATTTTTATACAATTTAATTAAAGAGATTTTAAAAGTAAACAAATAAATATAAATTCATATAATAATCATGGATGTAAATTTTAAACTTATTTTACCGGGAGCACAGACTGATATTTCAGCTGATAAAATCAACTGGGTTACTTGGAAAACAGACGGCGGTGGTGGATTTTCTTCATCACACGATGGACCCGATATTGGACGTTGTTTAGTACTGGACCTAGAAGTTATGCCATTGGCAGTTCTTTTAGAGCTTTCTAAAAACAACTTTGAAAATCTAGATGGTTTATTACAAAAATCAGCGTATGCTTATTTGAGTATGCCAATAATTTCTATGGAAGAAGTTACTCGAGAAAATATTAAATTTACAACACAAGAGGGAGAATTCGAATTATTAATCAATGCAAATCCAATCTTAAGGACACGCACACCATTTAGTTACACATAATATGGCAAATATAGATAATCAATGTAAAGACCTAGAAGTAACAGACTTCTATGGCGAATCAAAAACGCATTTGGCAGACATCATGTCTCACCAAAAAGAAATGCAAGAAAAAACTTATGGTGTTAACTTTGAAAACATGACAATCCGCGAAGTCATGAATTTCTGGCACATGAACACACACGCAGTCATTGATGAAATTCACGAGATGACAGATGCATTGGGTGGTATTAATGATGGTTCCGGTAATGCAGTTTGGAAGCCTTGGAAGAAAGACCACACGATATATGATACCATGAAGGTTTCTGATTTATCAGAAGGCGACCTTAAGGAGTTGTACATGGAATGGGTTGATATCTTACACTTCTTTATGAACTACGCTGCGTCAATCGGACTCGACGCACAAACGGCATATAATTACTACTTTGCAAAAGCTGAGGAGAATAAGAACCGTCAAAAGCGTGGATACTAATGCTATTAGATGTAGAGCAAAAAGATAAAGAAATTATCGTTTCATATTACGATACAGAAGGTCAAGTAAAGTTTCGTCGTTATCCGATTGAGCAATACAAAAACTGGTATATTACAGATGAAAACGATAGATATAAACACGATTCTTTAAGAAACTGGGACGGTCGCCCCGTTAAAGAAGGTAGAGCTAGGCAGTACAGTAAATTTTCATTAATTTCATTTTTAGATAATTTACCGGATAATGATAAAAAGATTATCTTTGAACCTACAATGCCAAAAACATACTTTGTCGATATTGAAACTGAGATTGTTGATGGTTTCCCAAAACCAGAAGAAGCTAAAACCAGAATCTTATCATTTTCAATTATCACACCAGAACGTAAAGCGATTGTACTGGGTTTAGAAGATATGGCACCTGATAAAATTCAGAAGATTCAAGACGATACAAACAATTACTTTAAGACTCTTGATTCTGATTGGACTTTTGATTACCGTAAGTTTGATTCTGAATATGATATGGTTTTTACATTTATTAATAGGTTTTTGCCTAAGTTTCCGATGATGACTGGTTGGAACTTTATTAATTATGACTGGCAGTATATTGTAAACCGTTGTAAGCGTCTTCAGATTGATATTACAGCAGCTGCAAAAACTAAAGCACTTGACCGTGTAGATTCACGGCCATTGCATATGGGTATTCTTGATTACATGCAATTGTATGACAAATACGACCGTAGTGTTAAAGTAAAGGAGTCTAACGCACTCGACTATGTATCTGGACAAGTACTTAACTTAAACAAGATAAAGTATACAGGTGGCTTACAAGACTTGTATGTACAAGATTTTGTTAAGTATATTTACTACAATGTTGTCGATTCAGTTTTAGTTTATTATATTGACCAAAAGCTAAAGTCAATGGAAGTTCTTTTGACCCTAGCGTCTATCACAAAAATGCCATTATATAAAGCTGCATCACCAGTATCAGTTACCGAAGCTTTGATTGCACGTAAGCTTGCTGAAGAAAACAAATGTGTTGCAACTGAAAAGAAAGAGGACAGCTTTAAAGATGGTAAGTACGCCGGTGCTTATGTGAAACAACCTAAAGTTGGGTATTATCAAGGTGTAAGTGCATTTGACTTTGCGTCACTATATCCATCTATTATGCGTCAGTTTAATATTTCACCAGATGCATATAAAGATATTATCCCGGTATCACAGATACCTGAACGCCGTAAAAACAAAGATGAAATTGTTTGTGCAAATGGCGTTGTTTATGATAAAAAAGATTCTATCTTAAAGCAAATCCTAACCGACCTTTACGGACAACGTAAAGATTACAAGAAGACGTCTTATGAGTATTACTCAAAGGCAAAAGAGATTAAGGACAGATTATCTAAATTATAATATATCACTATAATTGCTAATAATCAAGGGTCCTGTTTGTTTAATAAATATATAATAAAAGCAAACGGGTCTAGGGGTAATATCCTTGACCCGTTTGTCGTCTAAAGACTTTTTATAAAAAAAATAGAATTTTAAGAATGTCAAAATTATTTGAAGAAAGAATAGAATACAAACCGTTTGAATATCCGGTTTATTATAATGAAGGTTGGTTAAAACAAGCACAAGCTTTTTGGTTACATACGGAAATATCAATGCAGGGTGATGTTAAAGATTGGAATGAGAATCTATCTCCAGAAGAGAAGAATCTAGTCGGTAACATCCTTTTGGGGTTTGCACAGACAGAATGTGCGGTTTCAGATTACTGGACAACAATGGTTACCAAGTGGTTCCCTAAGCATGAGATTAAGCAGATGGCTATGATGTTCGGCTCACAAGAAACAATTCACGCTACGGCGTATTCTTATCTTAACGAGACTTTAGGTCTTGAAGATTTTTCAGGTTTCTTACACGAACCATCAATGGCAGACCGCTTTGAATTCCTTATGAATACAGAAGCTGATTGGACATTTGAGGATTTAGCTGAAAACCCAAGAGCTAGAAAACAAGTTGCAAGATCATTGGCAATCTTTTCAGCATTTGCAGAAGGCGTTGCGCTTTATTCTTCATTTGCAGTTCTTTACTCATTCCAAATGAGAGATAAGCTAAAAGGTATTGGTCAACAAATGAAGTGGTCGGTAAGAGATGAGTCATTGCATTCTAAAATGGGTTGTCAGTTATTTAATCATATGACTGCAGAATACCCTGAGCTTCTTGATGAAGTTAAATCTGATGTTATTGAAGCTGCAAGATTAATGGTTGAGATGGAAATGAGTTATATTGATAAAATCTTTGAGCAAGGCGATCTTGAAAATCTTAAAGCGGACGACTTAAAAGAGTTTATCAAAAAAAGAGCAAATGAAAAGCTAGCTGAATTAAACATTGACCCGATTTTTATGTATAATGAAGATAAAGCAGGTGAGTTAGATTGGTTCTATCATTTAACAGGTGGACACACTCATACTGATTTCTTTGCAGTTAGACCTACTGATTATTCAAAAGCAGGTGAGGATGAAAACTGGGATGAAGATGATTTATTTGATTAATAAAATAATATGAAAGATACTATAAATTACGGCGCAGAATTTGGTTGGGAACTTGGTGTTGATTTCCCTGTATGGGCAAACACTGAAATTTACGTTAAGACGGTTTCAAAGGGTTACCTAATTGACGATGAGACACCAAAAGATGCTTATTGGAGAGTGGCAACGGCAATTGCGAAAAGACTTCAAAAGCCTGAGATGGCTAGTAAGTTTTATGATTACATTTGGAGAGGTTGGTTAAATCTTGCTACTCCAGTGTTCTCAAATACAGGTACTGAAAGAGGTTTACCAATCTCGTGTTTTGGTATTGATGTCGCCGATTCTATCTACGATATCGGTAACAAGAACTTAGAGTTAATGCTTTTAGCGAAGCACGGTGGTGGCGTTGGTATTGGTGTAAACCAAATTAGACCAGCTGGTGCAAATATAAAAGGTAATGGTACATCTGATGGTGTGGTTCCGTTTATTAAAATTTATGACTCAACAATACTTGCAACTAATCAAGGTTCTGTTCGTAGAGGTGCTGCTTCTGTAAATATAGATATTGAGCATGCTGATTTCTGGGAATGGTTAGAGATTCGTGAGCCTAAGGGTGATGTAAACCGTCAATCATTAAACGTACATCAATGTGTTGTAGTTTCAGATGGTTTTATGCAAAAGCTAGAAGCTGGTGATAAAGAATCACGTAAAAGATGGGCGGCAGTTCTTAGAAAGCGTCGTTCAACTGGTGAGCCTTACATTATGTTTAAGGGCAATGTTAATAGAGCAAATCCAGACGCATACAAAAACAATGGTCTTAAAGTTTATATGACAAATATTTGTTCTGAGATTGCGTTACATACTGATGAAAATCATTCATTTGTTTGTTGTCTATCTTCAGTTAACTTACAGAAGTATGACGAATGGAAAAATACTGACCTTATTTATACTGCAACATGGTTCCTTGATGGTGTTTTAGAAGAATTTCTTGCAAGAGCAAAATACATGAGAGGTTTTGAAAATTCAGTACGTTCTGCAGAAAAAGGTAGAGCACTTGGTTTGGGTGTACTTGGATGGCACACATACTTACAAGAGCGTAATATTCCTTTTGATTCTATAGGTGCTCAGTTTGAAACTCGTAAAATCTTTTCTCAAATCAAGATTGAATCTGAAAGAGCTTCTAGAGATATGGCACAAGAATATGGTGAACCACTTTGGTGTGTTGGTACTGGAATGCGCAACACTCACTTAAGAGCTATTGCACCGACTGTATCAAACTCAAAGTTATCAGGTAATGTATCACCAGGTATTGAACCTTGGGCTGCTAACGTGTTTACTGAACAAACATCAAAGGGTACCTTTATTAGAAAGAACCCAACCCTTGAAAAATTCTTAAACGCCGCAAAGTTAAATACAAAAGATATTTGGAATAAAATTCTTATTGATGGTGGTTCAGTTCAAGATGTTAAAGAATTTGAAGGTTGGTATGGGAAACACGCAACAGTTGGTGAGTACATTAACCAAAAAAAGTACGACAAATTATCTAAATTAGAAAAAGATGAATGGACACCAATCAAAGAAGTGTTTTTAACTTTCAAAGAACTAAACCAAATGGAATTAGTTAAGCAAGCTGGTGTCCGTCAACAGTATATTGACCAGGCGGCATCACTAAACTTAGCGTTCCCAACAGAAGCTACTCCAAAGTTTATTAACCAAGTACACATGGAGGCATACAAACAAGGTGTAAAGACTCTCTATTACATGAGAACTGAATCAGTCCTTAGAGGTGATATTGCAACTAGAGCAACAGATCCGGACTGTCTTTCATGTGATGGATAAACGTCTGTGTGGTTTGAAGACCACACCTTAGGACCGTTCTTAGTGAACGGATTAGAAGCCAGGGGTTCGCTACTTCCTGGCTTCGCTTTTTATGAAACAATCATATTTTAATCTATATAATAAATGTATTGTCGCTACTAAAAATATACAATACATTATGGAAATACTTTATTTTGTTTTAGGTATGCTTACAGTGGTAACTTTAGTTGCTGTTGCGGGTGTGGTTAAGATTAAAAGAGAAATGTCAGAAATGGTTGATGACCGTTTAGACCAAACAGTAAACCACCTTTCAAGTTACATTGAAAAGGTAGAACGCTACAGCGATGCCGTCGAATCTCGTATAGATTCAGAAGTCGCCAAACTTTACAAATATGTAGACGAACTACATTCAAAACACGAGGATGACTTAAACGAGTTATATCGTTATGTTGATTCTCGCACAGACAAAATGGCAGATAATGTCTCTAAACATATTGCCGAAATTAATCAAGAGTTAGATAGTCTAACTAAACACCTTTAAAAATAAAGCGACAATACAGAGAGGACTTCGGTCCTCTTTTTTATTATTGAAACATTCCCACATTAATCCATATAATAGTTATACAATTTTAAAAAAATAATAAATGAAACTTCAAATTAACCGTATTGACCAGAATAGTTTGGTTGAGTTTGTTAACAAACTTAAAACAATTGACACGTTCTTGTACTTCAAATTACGTAATGGTAAAGTAACATCCGCTGTTTACTTACCACAAAGAGATGCAGTGAAATTGCACACAGCTCCAATTTCAGATTTGTTTTCAATCTCAGAAGCTTTACCAGAAGGTAAAGAACTTAAAGTAGCTTTCTTTGATGCAACTAAAGTATTAGATGCAATTAAGATGTTCCAGTCTGACCAGATTCAAGGTGAGATGGAATTTCAAGAAAACGAAGAAGACTTTGTATGTACATCACTTAAACTGTACAATGAAGAACTTGAAATTACATTAGCGTGTTCAGACCCATCATTAGGTTTCAAAGACCTTACAGATGCACAGCTTGAAACTATTTTTGACCGTGAAGGTACAGACTTTGATTTTGTACTAGATACGTTTACATTAGGTAAAATCCGTTCACTATTCTCTCTTGACAAAGAAGAAACATTTTCAATCACTGCTTCAAACGAAGAAGTACGCGTTCAAGGTAAAACTTATAACTATCAAGCTAATCAAGCGTTTAATGGTAAGGCTTCAGAGGCTACACTTTATAAGAAATATCTTAACCTACTAGACCGTGAAGAATACAGTGTTTATGTTTCTCGCAATAAAGTAGTTATGAAGTCTAATGACTCAGAGACACTACTAACAATTGCTACTTGTCAAACAGCGGGATAATGACATTAGAAGAGTTACAGAACACCCCGGTCGACTCACTCGGTAAAGAAGATTTGCAACGCTTGGCAGCTCACTATGATCAGTTAGCTGCCAAGTTCACTGCATATGAGCAAGCGGTAAAAGTTACATTAAACTCTATCTACGGTGCCTTTGGTAATAAGTGGTTTCACTTCTTCAATATTGATATTGCTGAATCAATCACGCTACAAAGTCAGAATGCAATTTTATATTCTGAGCAAATTTTAAACAAGTATGTTCAGGAGTTTTGGCATAAGGATACACAGGTTCACGAAGAACTTGGTATTACTAAAGTTAAAAGTCCATGTAATGAACCGTCAGTTATTTATATTGACACAGATTCTTGTTATGTACAGTTTGATGAATTGTACAATACTGTTGTTTGGGAAGATGAAGCAAACAAACCAGACATTGATACATTTATTTTAGCACTATACGACAAGCGACTAAAGCTATACATAGAGAAATGTATGCAAAAGTATGCTGACGCAACTAACACAGATAACTTCCTTGTTTTTGAACTTGAATCAGTTGCATATGGTGGTATTTGGATGTCTAAGAAGAAATACATTCAAGATATTGCATGGGATGATAAACTCCCAACAACTGAAAGACATACACCATTAAGTAAAGTTAAGACAATTGGATTTGATACCATTCAATCATCAACACCAACATTTGCTCGTAAAAAATTAGCAGAAGCCCTTAAGGTTTTATTTACAGAACCTTCTGGTCCAACAGCTGAAACACTTGAGAAATTAGTTAAGTTTTTGAAAGAGTCTAAAAAAGAATTTAAGTTAGCACCACTTGATGATATATCTTTTAACAGACGTACAAACAACTTGGAAAAATACATCATTGACGATACGGTTGAATTTCAGTTTGGTATGAAGTGCCCACCTAACGTGAAAGCTGCAGGTTATTACAACTTTACACTAAATAATAATTCAAAGTATAAATCAAAGTACAAGATGATTGGTAATGGTGAAAAGCTTAAGATTTATAACTCAATTGATAAAAACGGTTTATGTGATATCTTCGCGTACCTTCCAGGTTCACACCCTTATGAGATTGCACCGCCGGTTGATTACGAAACACAATTTGAGAAATGTATTATTGACCCATTGAATAGGGTATTAGTCGCAGTTGGTCTTCATACTATCAACCGTAACCTAATTTATTCAACATCTTTATTTTAGAAACAAACGCGTGATTATAACGTATAATAGTTATTATGGAAAATAAAAACAACGCACTTGATATAGTGCAAAAGATTTTAGAATTACACGTACAATATCCAAACGACCAAGAGTTCGGTGGTGAAGTGCGTAAAATAATGTGGAATAAAACCCACGGTGAAAACGTAACATATTAATATTATGAAAGATAATCTAACTGATAGAGAGAAATATTACGTAGAACGCTATGACTTTATTAACACAGAGTTAGGTCGTCTACAAAATGATATGTTACATATTGAAGAAGCAACTGCTCGGTTGTTATCTGAACTACAGTCACTAAGACAAAAAGAGCAAATAGAATTTAAAGAAACAGAAACAGATGGCAAAGACTAAAAAACAATTTACGTTCAACGACTTAAATGCTGAACTAAGTAACTTAAATCCACTCGGTTCCGTGATGGAACAATCTACGTTTTCTGACGTTACAGAATGGATCGACACTGGTAATTACCACTTGAACGCTTGTGTATCAGGTTCACTTTTTGGTGGTTGGCCAAATAACAGATCTTGTTCAATTGCAGGTCCCTCGGGTACTGGTAAGACATTCCTTATTTTGAATTCAATTCGCGAGGCAATAAATATGGGGTACTCAATTGTATTTTACGATTCTGAAGCTGCTGTTGATAAAGACCTTATGATTAAGTTTGGTATTGATACGTCTAAAGTAAACTACCAACCAGTAAATACAGTTCAAGATTTCCGGACGTCTATCACAACAATTACGGGTAGAATGCAAGAAGTTAAAAGATCTGGTGGTGAAGTGCCTAAGATTATGATTATCTTAGATTCAGCTGGTAACTTAGCAACTGCAAAAGAAATTGATGATGCACGTTCAGGTTCAGAGAAATCAGATATGACACGTTCAAAGATTCTCAAGTCAATCTTCCGTATCATTATGACACCAATGGCTGACCTTAAGATTCCATTCCTGTTTACAAACCACACGTACCAAACACAAGACTTTATTTCACGTCAAGTTGCAGGTGGTGGTACAGGTCCAGAATACGCAGCATCTATTTGTTTATTCTTAGGTAAAGCACAGTTGAAAGATTCATCTGGTGATAAAGCGGGTATTATTGTTACGGCTAAGCCAAACAAAAACCGTTTTGCAAAACCACATCCAATCAAATTCCACTTACATTATACTGAAGGTATGAACAAGTATGTTGGTCTTGAGCAATATATTGATTGGGAAGATATAGGTATTACTAGGGGTACTATCGAAAAAGGTGTAAAAATACCCAAGTCAACTGCAAGAAATTGGATTTGTAAACACTTAGATGGAACTGTAAGCAATGCTGATTTCTTTAGTGAAAAAGTATTTACAAAAGAAATTCTTGAAAAGATTGAAGAAAAGATTAAACCGTTATTTAATTACGGTACAAATCTGGGCATTGATTATGATTCAATTATAGACTTCGACACTGATGATCTTAACGATTAATGAAGACTCAACGCCTATAAAATACATCTTAGGCATTGAGAAAGACTTACCTGGATATCCTGAACCAATGGACATATTGTACCATACAATAGAACTTGCGGTCAGGAATCCCAAAAGATATAAAGGAACCTTTACAAGACACCATTGTGTGACGTATTGGTTTAAAGATGTTGATGAATCTATTGTTGATGAATCAATAAACAAGTTAACACAATCAGGTCATGTACTACAAACAAACACAGACCCTGGAAAAGAATCATATAAAGTAATTATAAATCCATTTGAATGATAGCAGTATTTGACGATTTCCTAGACCAGGAAATGCTAAACGAAATTAAGAACGATTCAACGTTCTTCCAAGATCCAGGTGTGTATTATTATTGGGCTGGTCCATGGAACGACCAACCGACCAATACATTAAAAAAGAGACTTATTGAAAAGTTATGGCTTACGAGTTCGCCTCTTAGTTTTTCTTTTCAATTAACCGGCTTTGAGTACTGGACTGGTATACAGACTGCAAACCCTAAGATTGGGCATAAAAATATATTAGGCCCACACTACGACAAAGATGAGGCTTTATTTAAAAAGACAGGTGAAATTGTTACACCATTTATTGGAACAGTTTACTATCCTGGAATTGAAGAATGGGAAGGTGGCGACCTAGCAGTTTATACTGATGGTGTTGATAAATCTCCTGAAATAGTTAAAGCAAAACCAAACCGTTTAATTATATTTCAAGCCGGTCAACATGTACATGAGGTACTTCCAGTTACTAAAGGTACTCGACATGCAATTGCAATTAATCTATGGGCTCAGGAGCCGTATGCTTTAGAAGCCGGCGAACTTACGGTTGAGTAGTAACGAAACATATACACAATAACGTGTATAATAGTTGTAAATAAAAAAACATGCAGTTTAACCAAGACTTCGAGAAAATATTCTTTAAACTATCTTTAAAGAAACCTAAATATTTAGAAAGCATTAAGACGGATTTCTATACGTCTGAAGAGATTGATATTTTATCAAGGCTTGCTTTTAAATTTTACGAAAAATATCATGAAACTCCGTCTAAAGAGCAAACTAAGTTATTAGCATCTCGTAGTAAATCTGCGAGCAAGATTAGTGAAGGTTTGATTGATATGATATTTGACGTTAGGCTTGAAGAATATGATGACGAATGGTTAACTTCAACGGCAGAGTCTTGGATTAAGTGGCGTACTTTCGATATTTCATTTATAGACACTGTAGAATTTATTAAAACTACAGATGTTTCTCCAGAAACTGTTGAATCCATTATTCAAAAAGCAAGGGGTTTAATTAACGATAGAAATAATATTACATTTAATTCAGACTTAGGTCTTGATTTCTTTGATCCTAATTCACATGACCAGAAGGAAACTGAAAAAGTTAGCTCGGGTTATAACTTTATTGATTACGCTTTAGGTGGTGGATATGATAAAGGTGGTAATTTAGTTGTTTATGCTGGAGAACAGAATATTGGTAAGTCTATATTCCTTGCAAATGACGCAGCAACTTCTGTTAAGATGGGTCACAACACTGCGGTAGTTACTGCAGAGATGGCAGCCCATAAATTTGTTAAACGTTTAGGTTCAAACTTATTGACTATTCCAGTTAACGAATATCAAGAGAAAGCTAAGAACAAAGATATGATTAAGCGTAAGCTTGAATCAGTCGGTAACGGCTTCACGCCACCGGGTCAATTATTTGTAAAGCAATTCCCAACTTCACAAGCAACGGTACTTGATATTGAAGCTTATCTATTACAGATAGAAGAAGAGAAAAAGCTAAAGATGGATGTTGTAGTTATTGATTACATTAACATTTTGGCAAACTATAGAAACCAGAATACGGAAAACACATATATGAAGATTAAGCAGATTGCTGAAGACCTTCGTGCTATGGGTGTCCGTAATAACTGGTTAATTATTACAGCAACTCAGATTACCAGGTCTGGATACAATGCATCCGATATCTCTATGACTGACATTGCAGAATCTGCAGGTCTTTCACATACAGCGGATATTATGCTTGGTATTATTCAAGATGAATTAATGCATGCTGAACATGAATACTGGTTAAAGATTTTAAAAATTAGAGATGGTGAGGGTAAAGGTGTTAAATGCCGCCTGACTATTAATTATAATTACATGAGACTAACTGAAACTGATGATATTTCAGGTTCAAATATACACGCACTATAATGGCTAGAACTAAAACAGATAAAATATTTGATAATAATTTTGAGAATACAGAGTTTGAATTAAACAGCAATGTTACATTCACTGTTAGTCCGCAATATTTAGATGATAGGGATGAAGAGGTAAAAATCGAACAGATTGCCTTACAAGAAGATATACACCAACTTATTGAAAAAAGTAGATTTGCAGCTTTTAATAAGTTAGATGAATTTTCGCAAACTGAGAAATTAAAGAAAGATGACATTAACAATGTTTATGAATTTATTTTTGAAGAGCTGCATCGTAAATATAACCCAATCGACATCTTTAGTGAATTATCCGATTACTTTAATGTAAATCCAAATAAGTTTTACAGCTCATTGGCAAATTCATTTAAAGAAAATCTTATTGAAGAATTAGATAAAAAAACAGGTATACTTAAGAGTAGAAACATAAACAGATTATTTTAATGATTAGCCAAGAAGTAAAAGACCAACCCGTAAAAAGAGTTTGGATTCTTGGTGATATGCACTTAGGTATTCGTTCAAACTCTAATGAATGGTTAGAAATCCAAAAGGACTTCTATGAAAATCAATTTATCCCAACATTAAAAGAAAATGTTAAAGAAGGTGATATTTTAGTACAAGTAGGTGATGCGTTTGATAATAGACAGTCAATTAACTTAAAGGTGCTTAGCTATGCCGTAGACCTATTCGAGCGATTGGGTCAGATTCTACCAACCCATATTATTTGTGGTAACCACGATATTTGGGCAAAGAAGTCTAATGAGATTACATCAATTGATTCACTTAAGTGGATTCCAAACGTTCAGATTTATAAAGAACCTGAACCTATGAAGTGGCACGACAAGAACATTTTGATGATGCCTTGGAGGAGAGACCCACAACACGAAGCTGAAACGCTTGCCGAATTCCCATCAACAGATATTGTATTTTGTCATTCAGAAGTTCGAGGCATTTCACTAAACAATAAAGTGAAGAACATGCATGGTTCAGATGCCAATACTTTTTCAAAATATACTGCAGTTTATTCAGGTCATATTCACTATCGTCAAACTAAAGGTGCTTTGAGAATGGTTGGAACGCCATATGAATTAACGCGTTCAGATTCTGGTAATACCAAAGGTTTTGATATGGTTGATTTAGAAACTATGGAAGAGACGTTCTTTGAGAATACAGTATCACCTAAGTTTGTTAAGTTTAATCTTACAACCCTTTACAATGTTACACTGGGTGACTTTAAGCAACACATCTCCAATAACTTTGTAGACCTATTCGTTCCAAGTAAAATTGCAACAAACGCGTCCTTAAGTGCTTTAATCAATAGGGTTCAACGCGTTGCTAGAAAAATTGAACCAAATATTTATCAAGAGCAAGATATTATTGATAAAGACCTTCATGACATGGAACAGATTGAGGGTGAATTTAAAAGCTATAATATTTTACATTTGTTTGATTCTTATGTTGATGCTTTATCACACGATAAAGAAATGAAACAAAAGATTAAAGAAGAACTAAAAAATGTATACAATAAGGTTGTTAACAATTACGACGTAGACCAATGAAAATAGTATCGATTGAATTTAAAAATATCGCGTCTTACGGAAACAAAAAGCAAAAGCTTGAGTTCCCAGAAGATTCAGCAGAATTATATTTAACTTTAGGTAAAAATGGTTACGGTAAAACAACCATTGCAAATGCTATTGTATTTGGTTTATATGGTAAAGTTGAAGGTGTGAAACTCGGTGACTTACCTAATCGTATTAATAAAGAACTTTGGGTTAGAGTTAATGTGATTTGTGGTACAATGAATGTTGTTATCGAAAGAGGTTTAGCACCAAGCAAATTCAGCGTAACTATTAACGGTGTTGAATACGATAAGGCTGGTAAGAAATCTGTACAGGATTATTTAGAAGATGAAGTATATGGTATTCCATATCATGTATTTAAGAACATTATCATTTTATCTATTAATGATTTCAAGTCTTTCTTGACAATGACACCTACTGATAAAAAACAAATTATCGATAGAATGTTTGGTTTCTCAGTATTGAATGATATGCAGCGTGTTGTTAAAGAAGACCGTAAAGTTCTCAAGTCTGACTTAGATAATTTTGAATCTGAATTGACACAAATCAATGAGTCTATTATTCAAGTTAAAATGCAACTTAATAAGATGCAAGCTGAGAGTGCTGAAAAAGATAAAGATAAGATTAAGCAGCTTAAAGACAAATTAGTTAAATTTAATGACAATAAGAACAAGCTTGAAGATGCACAACAAACTATCGTTAAACACCTGGGCAAACTTGAAGATGATTTATCTACTAAGAATGTAAGCTATTCTAATTTAAATTATGAATTGCAAACACTTAAGAAAAAACTAGCACTTTACGAAAAGAACGCATGTCCAACATGTGAGACGCCATTAAATACTGAATTCCACACTGAAAAGAAAGATGCTTATAATGTAAAAGCTGAGGCTATTCCAGGCAAAATGGAAGTATTAGAGTCTGAAGTTGGTGCTGTAAAGTCAAGTATTCAAGACGCTCGTACCAAGCAGTCAGCCATTCGTGATAAAGTATCAGCGTTGAAAACAAACATGCAGGTTATTAAGAATGAATTGATTAATATCCAAAAAGCATCAACAGACGCTGACCAGTTTGCACATCTTGAAAACTTAATCAGTCAATTCAAAACACAAGAAGATGATAAGACTTCTGAAAAGTCAACAGTTTCTAATGATTATTACTTCCTTGAAACTATTGAAGCTATTTTAGGTGAAGATGGCGTAAAGAACATGGCAGTTAAAACAATCCTACCGGGGTTAAATGCTAATATTGCTGCGATGATTAACACAATGCACTTACCGTTTCATATTAGATTTGATGATAAGTTTAATTGTATTATTAATCATCTAGGTGAAGAAATTAATCCAATGACACTTTCAACAGGTGAGCGTAAAGCTGCGGACTTTATTATCATTATTGCTATCATCAAGATTCTTAAGTTAAGATTCCCACAATTGAATCTATTATTTTTAGATGAGTTACTTTCATCAGTTGATTCTGACGGTGTTTATAACATACTTAAGATTTTAGCTCAAGTGATTAAAGAGAATAAAATCAACACGTTTGTGATTAACCATTCAGTTTTACCTCACGAAATCTTTGATAAGAAAATACAGATTTATCGTGATAACGGTTTCTCTAAATTTGAAATTGAGACCATAGAATAGAGATATATACTATCTATGGCAACGTACAACGTAAAATTTAACAAGGATGATAGTGTTATTAGACACGTCATTATAGGTCTCTTGGCAGATTTAAATAATAAGGTGTACTTTTACCGTCAACTTGATAATAATAAAAGAGTTGAGGTTGATGTACCTTTTTATTATGCAGTATCTGGCGATGAAGATTTCTTAAAGGATAACTTTTTATTCTTAACTAAAGATGGTTTAAGATGTGAACCTGACGGTGCTAAAGCTGATGGTAATTACGATAGGGTTCCACGTGGTGTGGTAAACTTTACAGGTATGTCTATCGATTCTGCTAAATTAGTTAACAAGCGCATTAGAGGTTCATATACTAAGATGAATGAGAACGGCGCAATGGAAGGTTACAATGCTGAATTTGAAATGATTCCAGTTAACATTTCAGTTGATGTTGAAATTATCACATCATCACAGTTAGATAACTTTAAGATTGTTGAACGTATTATTAAAAGACTGTATAAATCAAATCAATATAATATAGAGGTTGGTGATTTGAATGAGGGTTCTTATAGACTTTCATCTTATTATGCAATGCCTGAGGATTATACAGTAGAAAGACCTATTGAATTTTCATTTGATTCAAATGAAGGTTATAAGGTTACATTCTCATTAGAAATTAATTCATTCATTCCATCGTTTGAATGGGAAACTGAAATGCATGTTGGTAACAGGATGTTTGAAATCCACACACAGCCTACAAACACTAAGCAAGAGGATTTTAATAGAACATCTGATGATAATCCAAAACGCATCGTAGAGTAAGATATATAAAAAAATAAAGAATATTATAACTATGAATCTATCACCAGTTAAAATTATTAACGAAAACGAAATTGAATTTTACCTACACGGTAAATCATTCACCGTAAACACTACTGAAAATACTGTAGTTGAAAACGAAACTATTTCAAAAGAACTTCACACATTAGCATGGGCTGTTGAAAACTTCCAGTTCATTGAAGATAAAATTGTATGGCATAAAGGTATACACAAAATGTGGTACAACATTACTGAATCAAAATTCTACATGGGTAATACTGAAGTTTTAGATGAAGGTTTTGTCAACTTTATCATGTCTGCTGGAGTTATTAGATATAACGAAAAGCCAGTTGCTGAGGCATTTGTATATGCTGCAAATAATGCTGAATCATTTGTTAATTTAGACTTTGTTAAAACAGTTAATGAAAATGGTAACCTAATTGACGTTATGAAGTTTGGCGAAAACATTTACATTTCTAGAATTAATGAAGCTGCTAAAATCTATAATTTCTTTAAGGCAAACACTGCAAATGCTGCGGTTGAGTATGTTAATGAAAAGACTAATGTAAACATCACTGAATTTGTTGCTGAATTAGTTGAAGGTGAATTAACTGAATACGTTGACGCACTTGATGAAATTGCAAAGAAGCAAGAAATCATTACATTCTTAAAAGATCAAAGAAACAGATTAGCTGAAGCTGATAAATCAATTGAAGAAATCAATGCAGCAGACGCACTTATTGAAAGTGAGATTGCTAAATTTGAAACTGAAATTAAAGAATTAAAAGCTACGCTATAGTGCAATCTAAAGTTATTAAGACATTAGAGCTGGAAGACGGCGAAGGCATTTAAATTGCTCAAATCTTATTAAGATACCTCGGGGTTCTATTCCTAGGGATCAAGCCCGGTAATCCCGGGCTTTTTACTTGTGTCTCTTTTGAAACACTTAATGATAACTATCGTATAATAAGTAATAATATTAATAACAACTACACTAATCGTGGCTAGAAAAAAGAATTATTTAAATAATAAAGACCTTTACGCAGAGATTGTAAAGTCAAAAGAACAGGATAAGCTGACGCCGACTGCTGAAAAAATGCTTATACTATTGGCTGAAAACGCAATTCGTAAAATGTCATATGTTTATAATGATGATAGGCAAGATTGTTTGCAGTTTGCTATACTTGATCTTTTAAAGTACTGGCGTAACTTTAATCCAAAGTATCCTAACGCATTTGCATACTTTACGGAGATTGCGAAACGTGGCTACGCTAAAGGTTGGAATAAAATTCACCCGGTTAAATATAAAGATACAATGTCAATTGATAGAGCAGGTGCTAAACCAGGTGAAGAAGGTGGCTTGTTTTCTATATAATGTCAATCAAGAAGGTTCGCCCTACAAAAAAGTCTAAGTTTATACAAGGTTATTTTAAACCTAATAATCCTTCAAAATATGTAGGACCTGAACCTATTATATACAGGTCATCTTGGGAACGTAAGTTTATGATGTGGTGCGATAATAACGAGCTTGTTATTATGTGGTCATCTGAACCTGTTGAAATACCATATTGGTCAAAACTTCATAAAAAGCAACGTAAGTATTATCCTGACTTTTATATTAAAGTTAAAAAGCACGATGGCGAAATTGACCATATCCTTATAGAGATTAAGCCAGAGGCTCAAATCAAAAAACCAAAACCACCCACTAAAAATTCTAAAAAAGCTTTAGACAATTACAGATTTCTTGCAGAACAGTACGTAATTAATAAGGATAAATATATTGCGGCACAACACTTTGCCAATGATAGAGGTTGGCGGTTTGCTGTAATGACAGAAAAGTCTCTTAAATAATGGGTCAAATTAAAAAAGACATTCAAGCTTTGGTTTCAGAATTAGGTTCTAAATCAAATGCCATTAAGGAATCAACTAAATGGTATTCAACATCGTTATCAGCTTTTAGAAATAAAGAGGTTGTTAAGTACGGTGAGCGATTCAGACCTGGTAAGATTTATGTATTTAGGTATGATAACCCTATTACAGAAAATATAGAGTGGTGGGATAGAAATCCAGTTGTTTTAGCCTTAGACCCACATAAAAGCAACGATGTCGGTATAAATCTAAACATGCTGCCACAAGATGTAAAAGAAACATTACTGGATGATTTACATATAAGATTAAATGGGCAGATAAAAACCAACAAAACAAGGTCGCCTAATAATGCATCGGGTCAAGGTCAATTAAACCTAACATATGCCGGTGCAAAACGTTATTTAGACAAGTTTGGTTGTGGTTTTGCTATAAGACAATATAAACCAAACTTAAAAGCTAAACAAGCTGTGGTGTCTTATGAGAACTGGTCAAAGATTGTACTTTGTGATTTTGCAGATTTTGAAGGTATTTCAAGAGGTGCGGTAATGGCGATGTATAGAAAGTATTATAATAATAAGAATATATAAACAAATTAAAGCAATTAAATGGCAGGTTTTGTAAATCCAAAAAATGGACCTCTTTCTTACGGTAAGAGACCATTTACTTTAAGTACGGCTCTTAAGAGTCTTTCGTCGTTTGGAATGTATTATGATGACATGGTACTTCGCCAATCACAGGCAATTGGCCCAGTAGAAGATGCATTAGGCTACGGTCAAATGAACATGATGGGTGTTGACAATGACGATATGTACAGTGCATTCGCATCGCTGTCAATGGCTGATACTAATATGCGTAAGTCAATCCCTCTTTTTGATAGGGATTACGAATCTAAGAGAGAAGAGCTTAGAAAATTTTCGCTAAATGATGAGATTGAAGATATACTTGACATCCTTTGTGATGAAACAATGGTATATGACGAAAAGAATTTCTTTTGTTATCCAGATATTATTGGCTTAGATGTATCTGATGAGGTTGATGCTTATTTTAAAAGGTCGTTCAGGCAGATTTATCAATACTTCGGATTTAACGGTGACCAATCAGCTTGGTACTTTTTTAGAAAGTTTCTGATTGACGGTTATCTTTCATTTGAAATCATTTATAATGAAGCACAAACTGAAATCATAGGCTTTAAAGAGATTGACCCAATTACTTTAATGCCAGGTTTCAACAGTGACGACGGTAAAAAGGTATGGATTCAGTTTAAGGATAATCCAATGAAGGAAAGAGTACTTTATGATTCACAAATCATTTATATCTCTTACTCTTCTATTACAACAGTATCTAGAGTTTCTTATGTTGAGCGTTTGATTAGAGCGTTTAACTTGATGAGAATTATGGAACACACTCGTGTAATTTGGGCGGTTACTAATGCTTCATTTAGAATGAAGTTTGTTATCCCAATGGGTGGTAAGTCTAAGACAAGGGCTAAACAGTCTCTTGCACAGTTAATGAACAACTATAAAGAGGTTGTAGACTTTGATTGGGAATCAGGTACATTAGAGACTGATGGTAAACCAATGCTACAATTCTCAAGAGAATACTGGTTACCTTCTAAAGAGGGTGAAACACCAGAAATAGAAACGCTTGGTGGTGACGGACCAGACCTTTCAGATACGGAAGCACTTAAGTACTTTGCAGATAAATTAAAGCATGTTTCTAAAATTCCTTATAATAGATTCATGTATGAAGACGGTGGTGGTGATTTCAACCTAGCTGCCGATGGTATGATTAGAGATGAGATTAAGTTTTCTAAGTTTATTAGAAGACTTCGTTCAGCATTCCAAGAGGTATTAGTTAAACCAATGTACTTACAAATGTGTTTAAAATATCCTGAGTTTGCTAATGACCCACAATTTAAAACTCAAATTGCATTAAGATTCAACGAGGAGAATATGTTCGCTGAACTTAAGAATATGGAAATCATGGAAAGAAGACTAGAATTTATTGGTGCAATGAGAGATAACTTAATGGTTACTAATGCAGCAACAATGGAAGAAGATCACTTCTTTGATATGGACTTCTTAGTTGACAAGTACTTAAAACTATCACCGGACGATAAAGAGGCAAATGCTGCATATAAGGCAAGGTCAACTGAATCTGAGGCTGGTGAAGAACCGGAAGACCCAATGGGTGCAATGGGCATGTAAAAAAATTAAAACTAAAATGATTATAAAAACATTTGAACAGTTTATAGCTATTAAAGAAAATGCTATTAATGCAGGGCCAGAGTCTGAGGTTGTAATTGATGATATGATTACAACCAATGGTACTGAAATTTCCTCAGAAGAAATCTTAGGTATTGTTGTATCTTCAGATAACGAAAAACAGGTTGAAACTAAGATTCGTGAAAAGTATGGTGAGTTAGCATTTTCTACAGAAGACATATCTATTATTAAAAAATACTGGAATGACTATTCAGCTGAAAACAAAGAAAAAGAGTTAGAGGCTGAAAAAGAAGCAGAGGGTGGTGAAGAAGACCCAACTGCGGGTATTTAATATAAAAAAACAAAATTCTTTGTTTTTTAACGTTGATATATAAACAAACATACTAACAGATTCATGAATTATAATAATCTATTAATACTTGAAAGATCATCAAGTACTCTAATCGCTGACGAAAAGTCTGGCAATTATGTACTAGAGGGTATCTTCGGTGAGATCGATAAGAAAAACAAAAACAATCGTATCTATACTGAAGGTGAATATGTACCTCAAATTGAAGCTCTTCAAGAAAAAATTAAGTCATCAAAACTTCTAGGTGAATTAGATCACCCTGCTAAGTTTGATGTATCATTAAAGAATGTATCGCACATTATCGAAGAATTATATTACGATAGCGATCTTAAACAAGTTAAGGGTAAAATCAGATTACTAGATACAGATGCTGGCCGTCAGGCTAAAGCACTTGTAGATGCTGGTGTACCTTTACAAATATCTTCTAGAGCTGCCGGTGAAGTTAGTGAGGGCGGTCAAGTTAAAATTAAACAACTATTCACTTATGATTTAGTTGCCGACCCGGGTTTTGCAAATGCTGAGCTTAATAGAGTTAACGAATCTTTTGGATTTGAGTCAGACAGTAACATTCAAATCTTTGAGATGATGCCTGAAACTCTGGTTACAGAAACTGAAAATATCAAAACTGAAAATAATACAAATAATACAACATCAATCATGGAAAATCAAGCTAGATTTGTAAGTGTTGAAGACTTTAACAAGTACTCTACGTACTTAGCTGAAGAAATCAAAGCACTTAAAGAATCTCTTGCAGGTACTTCTACTGAAGATATTGAAGAGAAAATGGAAGCGCTTACAAATTATGTAGAGCACGTTGCTGAAAAAGCAGACCAGGGCATTCAATACACTGAGTACATTGCAGAGAACCTAGATAAGTCAATCGACTATTCTAACTATGTTGCTGAAAAATTAGATAATTCTATTTCTTATTCAGAGCACGTTGCAGAAGCTGCGTCAAACGTTAAGGAATACGCAAATTATTTAGCAGAAGCAATGAACGAAGGTGCCGCTGATTACGAAAACGTAACAAAGTACTTAAACTATTTAAAAGAAAATGTAGAGTCTGTATCTGAGTATGCTGACTACATTGCTGAAACAATCAACACTAACCTAATTGTTGAAACTGAAGTTGCAAACGACGGTGACGATGTTACAGGCACTGAAGCTGACGACCTTAAGTCTGATGCTAAAGAGATTAACAATGATGTTAATGCACCCGAAGACAAGTCTGCAGAATTAGAAGCTGACTTAGCTAAAGATGCTGCACCATCTAAAGTAGTTGTTGAAGCTGATATTAAAGCAAACGACGGTGACGATGTTACAGGCGTTGAAGCAGATGACCTTAAGTCTGATGCTAAAGAGATTAACAATGATGTTAATGCACCCGAAGACAAGTCTGCAGAATTAGAAGCTGACTTAGCTAAAGATGCTGCGCCATCTAAAGAAGTAGTTGAATCTGAAGAAGCTGAAGAAGAAGTTGCTGAAGAAGAAGCTGAAGAAGAAACTGAAGAAGTAGTTGAATCTGAAGTTGCTGAAGAAGAAGCTGAAGAAGAAACTGAAGAAGTAGTTGAATCTGAAGAAGCTGAAGAAGAAGCAATTGAAGAATCATGTGGTACATGTGGTGCAAACCCATGTGAGTGTGCTTCTGAATCGGTTGATGCTGTAGAAGCATACAAAAACGAAATTTCTGAAAAACTTTCTGCTTTAATTAACAAAGCAACTGTTAAAGAAAATAATAACCCACACTTCTTCAAACTAGTATCTGAAGCAACTCAAGAAAAGTATAACGCTTTAGAAGAAGCTGACAAGACTAAAGTACTTTCTTCAATTGAAGGTAGGGGTTACTTAACTGAAGGTCAAATCAATACTTTAATGGAATCTGCTTTAGTAGAGGTTGCTGGTCAAACAACACCTTATTTTGTTGAAGCAATGCCATCTGAGTACAGAGAGACTTGGACTAAACTATCAGAGGCTAAGAAATCAGTGATTTCCGCTCAAGCTAGAATGGTTAAGCTAACGACACCATACCAAGTTAAAAACTTCTGGGACACAAGAGACCTAAGAGAAACATCAGCGGTAATGGAAAGAGTTGAAATGATTACTGAAGCTAAGAAAATCGAAGCTCCTAAATCAACGCTAACGTATAACACTGATGGTATTGGTGAGGCTTTAGCAAAAAGATTTAAAAAATAATCAAAAAAACAAAAAAATCATTTTTTTAGCGTAATACTCTAAAAGTACAATGATATATAATAAAATCGACGAAAGGACGACAGAAGCAAAACGTCCGAGCATGTCGAATTAAACAACAGCCTAAAAATAATAAAATTAATACAATGGCAAATTTAATCAACGAATCTGAAATCAGAGCAACGTGGTCACCGATCATCGAATCAGCTACTGGTATCAACGATTCATCAAAACTAGCTTGGATGTCAGAATACTGTCATAACCACAAGCTTTATGAAGAAGCAAACTTATCTGCAATTCAGCCGATGATGCTTAAAGGTATGGGTAACGTATCTCTACCTAATGGTCACATGGAGCCTTATGGTTCAACTACACCTTCACCAGAAGGTTCAGGTGACAAAGCTCCAACGCTTTTACCATTAGCAATGCAAGTTGCTGCACAAACTGTAGGTCTTGATCTAGTACCTGTAGTACCAATGGCTGGTCCAATGGGATTACTTTCTTACTTAGATTTCGTATATGACGGTGGTGCTGCAAGAAACCTTGCTTCTGCTTCAAACGTATATTACGTTAAAGTAAAAGCTGCAGATCATGCTGCCCTAGACACGGCTGCTACTAATGGTGTTATTGCTGCTGATCCAGCTGCACACGCAGGTTACGAGTACGTAGGTGTATCAAGAATTGATGGCCTAAACATCTGGAAATCAACTTCTGAATTAGTTGCTGCTAACTTAGCACTAGATATCGCTATTGCTGCAGGTGGAACTACAGGTTTAGACCTAGAATTAGTTAAAGCTCTAGAAGACCACATTCCTGGTTTTGTTGGTGCTGACGTAGACGGTAATCCTTTCACAAGAGGTGCTGGTGAGCAGACTCCAGAAAACATCATGGGTCTATCTTTATTCAGCAAATCAGTTGCTGCGGAAACTTTCCAAGTAGCTGCTGCTGTAACAAGAGAGCAAGTTCAAGATCTTAAGCAATTCGGCGTTGACGCTGTTGCTCAAGTTGAATCAGTTTTAACTAACGAATTAACTCAATCTATCAACAGATTAATCCTTAACAAGATGAACTCAATGGCTCAATCTGGTTTAGGTACTGCTGCAATCGATCTAGCTCCAACTACTAACTACGGTGGTGAGACAAGAGGTGAAGCACACAGAAGAGTTCTAACGAACATTCTAGCTGCTGCAAACCTTATCGCTAACGAAGGTAGAAGAGGTGCTGGTAACTTCGCAATCGTTGATTGGAAACTAGCTTCAGCTCTACAGGCTATCGCAGGTTTCGTACCAAACCCAATGGCTAACACGTTCTCGCAAGTTGCGGGTGCAATTTACCCACTAGGTGCAATGGCAGGTATCAACATTTATGTTGATCCAAACCAAAGCCCAGCAGTAGTTGCAGGTTCATCTCCAGTTGCATATTCACATTCTGTATTAGTAGGTAGAAAAGGTGACGGTAACGGTTCTGGTCTAGTATTTATGCCATACTTAATGGCTGAATCAGTTCAGACTATCGCTGAAGGTACTATGGCTCCAAAAATCGCAGTTAAGTCTAGATTCGCTCTAGTTGAAGCTGGATTCCACCCAGAGTTAAACTACCAGAAATTCTCTGTAACAGGTGTTGAACTATAATTTATAGTTTAAAACTTAACAGTTTTCTAATATTAAGGGCTTCTCTAACGAGAGGCCCTTTTTTGTTTATATACAGTATATTAAGATGATATATAGTATAAGCAAACATAAAATATTTAATACAATATGAAAATTAAGTTAAACGAAGCTATTAAATCGTTCGATATGTTTATCAACGAAAGAGAAGTGGCGGCTGAGGTTGAAACTGTAGCGGATGCATCACCTGAAGTTGATTCAAGAAGTGCAATGATCGCTGATGTTGATACTATTATTACATCATTAGAAACTTTAGCAGGCTCTGTTGCGGAAATGGTTGAAGAAATGAATAACTTTGATAATGAAGTTAGTGAAGAACTAGAAGCTGTTAATGAGGGTCCTGTTCAATGGGTTAAAGGTAAAATGCTGCAGGGTAAGCAAAAGAAGATTACAACAATGAAGCTTAAATCTTCAGATATGGCTTCTGCCGCTGCTGGTCTTCAAGGTGCAGAGAACAGAGATAAGAAATCTTATATCATCGATAAGAAAAAACAACTTGATGATAGTATTAAGCAAATTCAGTCGATGGTTGATGACAAAGCTAAAGATATTGGTGGCCCAGCTCTTAGAATTGTCAACAAAGAAAAAATTAAAGGACAAATGGCTGTTATCAAATCTCAAATTGGTAACGTAGACCCTAAAAAAGCTAAAGGGATGAAAGATAGACTTGCTGATTTACAAGGTAAGTATAAAGAAGAAGAGGCTGCAATTGCACAATTAAAAGATAAAGCAGATGCTAATGCTCAAGATGTAAATGATGACGATGACACTAATGCTCTTAAAGATGAAATCAAAAAACTACAAGGCGAAAAGAAAACTATTGACAAGTCTACGACTAAAGGTAAGCTTGAAGATGTTATGATGGATATAAAAATCTATGGCCTTAAAATGAAAGTTGCAGTTGAGGATGGTGATGCAAATACAGACCCTGGTGAATTTGATGATAAAATAGCAAAGCTTAAAACTAAAGCTGCTGAATTACAGGCTGAATTAGGAGGTTATAATGAAGCATTTGAGTTAGACGGTTCTGGTAGAATTACTTTAAGTAATAATCTTACAATTGAAAAAATTGAAGAAAACGAAATCACAGAAGAAACTAGCGAAGAAACTGCAAAAGATATAACATCTACAGTTTCTAAATTATCTTTAAGGGCAAATGCAGTAGGTCTAAATGAATTAGCATCAGAAATTGATTCTAAATTAGACTGGCAAATTGCTGAAGGTACAGGTTTAAGACTTAAATATGAATCTGCTATTAAGAAAGCAGAGTCTGATAAAATTCTTAGCGAGTCAAGGTACTTTGATAATAATGTAAAAGACGCGTTTAGAAGACTTCTATAAGTTTCTAGGGTTAGCGTTACTCTTAAATAATTTCAAGAGCTCCTTTTGTTGATTCATTAGGAGCTCTTGACATTTTATACGAAAAGCAACTGAACTGTCAACAATTAACATATCTATATTTTTACCGATAGTGTCCCAGTAATCTGGGTGTACAAAGTTAGTCGGTGAGAAATCATTCATTGAGCTCATAATAGGGCGACCTGAAAGTGCACACTTCCACGGGACCATATCATATGAGTCCTTGAGTGGTTCAATCTTTTTTAGTGATTCTGTTCTCCAGTCCCAAAACAATTTATGTTTTATACTTTTCGTGTCAGTTCTGTAGATAGCGAAGATTGCACCCATTACTTGAGGGTCATCTGAGATGTGTCTTAAGTTTTGATGTTCCAGTAAAAGTCGCTTGTGGCTTTTTGATAAAGATTCAAATGAAATGCCATGTTTACCACGAACACCAGTCTTGTAAACAATATGTGGATACTTCTTAGCTTGTGCCATTTGAGATTATTTCCAAGACCAAAGTCTGTTCCCAGGCTTATCGTGCATGACAATAGTTTTTTCAGTAATTTTATTGTCATAAAAATATTCGTAATTAAATAGGCAAGTATCTGGTCCAATGTTTTTAAACATTTTAGCGGATAAAGTTTTACCACCCCAGGCCCAATCAACGTTTTTATAAATAGAAAGACATTCATTAACAATTCTAGAATTAGGACTGGCACCCATTACAGTGCAATCAATTAAAGCGCTTTTATTACCGTCTTGCCCTTCGTATCTTACACCACCAAAGAATGTAGTTTTATTATGAAGTTCGGCAAGCACATTATTAAAAGATTGAATTGGTTCTGCATCTGCATCAACATAAACACCACCAAAATCCCTTAGTAATAAAAGTCTAGCGCGGTCAGCGATATGTGCCGGTTTAAAAAAAGTACCCATGTCTTTTTTATAGCTCTGGATAAACTTATCATCAGAATAAAGATCTTCAAATATTTCTTTATTACCATATAACCTGTATTCCCAATCAGGGTGCATATCCTTCACCTGTTGCATGAATTCTTTAATATACATGGGTGTTGGTTCATGACCAATCCAAATCTGATGAATAATTTTCGGTATCATATTTAAGCTTAATTTACTTATATACCCTATTTATTTTTGAAACTAAATGCAATTATTTCATATAATAATTGTAAAAATATATATAGATGAGTTCAATAAATCAACTTTTCACTGAGAAGTACCGCCCAAAGAATCTAGATAGTCTAATTCTTCCAGACCGTGTAATGAAGAAATTCATGAACGGCGTACAACAGAACATGTTATTTGCAGGTTCACCGGGTACTGGCAAGACATCAACTGCTAAAGCGTTGGTTAATCAGTATGACCTACCATATCTTTACATAAATGCATCAACAGATACTTCAGTTGATGTTATTCGTACGAGGATTACAGACTTTTGTTCAACAATGTCTATCTTAGATGACCGTGATAAATTCAAGGTTGTTATTTTAGATGAGGTTGATGGTGTATCTGATCAATTCTTCAAAGCACTTCGTGCAACTATGGAGACATTCGCATCTAATTCAAGATTTATTGCAACTTGTAACTATATCAATAAGTTACCAGACCCTATACTTTCACGTTTTGAAGTGTTGAACTTTGACTTTGACAAAGATGAAGAGTCTGAATTAACTAAGAAATATATCAAGCGTGTTTATGATATTACTGGAAGTGAAGGAATGACCATTGAAAAACCAGCCCTTGTTGAGTTTGTTCGTCGTAACTTTCCAGACCTTCGTACAACTCTTAATAAATTACAAGGTTACAAAGCACAGGGTACTGATAATATTACAGTTGATGATGTTAAGCGATTCAATTCAGTATACAAAGATGTATTTGAATTAATATTCAATGAAACAGACCCTGCTAAAAACTACAAGTTATTAGTTTCTGAATATGCAAATAGAGTAGACGATGTGTTACAAACACTCGGTCAAGAGTTTATTGAGTATATTCAAGCTGAAAAGTCCAATGCTGTTAGATTTATACCGCAGATTATTATTACAGTTGCAGAACACCAAGCTCAACGCAACCAGGTGATTGATCCTGTGATTACAATGTTATCTTGTATTTATAAAATACAGACAATAGTTATACAATAATTTTTATTTGTCACTTTTTTTGCTTATATTAGTGACATACAAAAGACATATATTATGAAATTAGGAAAGCACACTTTAATGATTGACGGTAACTACTTTGTATATAGTAGGTTATATGTCATGCCACGTAGAAGTGGTAAACAACTTCTTGAGACTGAAAAAGACCAAGGTCAATTCATGCGTAAGCTTTGTATTGATTTCGCATCTGAAATGCGTAAGATGAAAGATTTTGTAGATGAGGTCGTTATTGCGGTTGATTCTAAATCTTGGCGTAAAGACTTTTATCCAGAAGCTGAATACAAAGGTACACGTAAAGCAGATGAAACTGTTAACTGGGCTGCTGTGTATCGCATATACGACGAGTTTAGAGCACTCTTGGCTAAAAGTGGTGTGGTTATACAGCAAACACCAGGCGCTGAGGCAGATGACATTCTATTTGCTCGTGCGACCGAGTTAAATAATCAAGGTAAAAACTGTATTGTATGGACTGGTGACCGTGACCTTATTCAGCTTGTTGATTACACGCAAGCGACTGATGGTTATACACTTTGGTATTACAACACAAAGCGTAATCTATTAACATTTGAAGGTTTCAACGATTTACTTGAAACATCCACAAGTGAACAATTATCTAATGATGAATTACTGTTTAACTTAAACAATGACGATATTCATTCTGATGGTATTAAATCTAAAATCAAAGCTTGGATTAAAAGCAACAAAGTTAACATTCAAGAAATTGATTCTCGCGCATTTATCTTTAAAAAGATTCTTATAGGTGATAAGTCTGATAACATTATGTCCGTTGTTACTTATACCAAAACCATGAAGAACGGTAAGGTTCGTACATTCTCAATTACCGACAAGCAAGCTGATAAAGTATTGGCTCAATATGAAAAAGATTACGGGCGATTTGAAGTTGAGCACCTGTTTATACCTGAATGTATTGACAGAATGTCTGACGTTATTTACCGTGTAATTGGTAACGCTGAATTAGCAATTATTAAAAATGTATTGAAGCTAAACATCCAGTTAATGTTGTTACACGTTAGAACTATTCCGGAGCCAATTATGGAAGCCATGTATAATGATATAGAGATAAACAATCCAGACTTAAACGTATATAATATTACACAGATGGAACGTATTCTTGAAGGTACGCCTTGGACTAAAAAAGCGGGTGAAACTGTTCCAGATAATTTAGATCCATTCAGTGGATTAAAACTTGTAGACGACCCAACTAAAAAAGAAGAAGAACCTAAAACTAAAAGCCTTAACAATTTATTCTAATGCTTGACGAAACCAAACTATTTGACTTCATAAAAATTATGTTTACAAAGCCTAAACAATATAAGGCTATTAAACAACATAACAAGAAGCGTCATTTCTTTATGATAAATAGGTTTTTTGCAATAAAGTATCCAGACAACGCCAATGCTTTTAATATTAACGGTATTGATGGTTCCTATGTTGTGGATGCATGGTCAATACTAGCTCGACGTTTTACAAGTGTACCTGGTTGGATTTACACTAAAACTAAAAAAATGCCTAAAGCGGCAATTAATAAAAATCAATATATACCTAAAGACGAAACTATTGAAGTCTATTTAAAGAAATATGAAATAGGTCGCCGCGAATTTAATGAAATGCAGAAGTTTGCACCAGATGCTTTAAACACTGAGTTGCAAGTTATTGAAAAAAGTATTCAAGTATATTGATATGAATCATATTGACACTGCAAGCTTGTGTGATATCATAGATATCACACTATATAAATTTAATCATTATGATAATTTAATATGGACAAAGTGTCTTAATCAGGTTGATTATACACAAATTGACGAAGATTCTATACTTGTTACACCATATCAATTACAGATGATGTTAAATTTAAATTTTAAGAGAGACCTAATGAAAATTAGAGCTATCACTTTTGATTTAATTCACACAGACGCAAACTCATTATATTTTTTAGATAAAATACTTGGAGATTTTACTAGATTAAAATGGATTAAATTAACATTGTCTAAAACTAGAAACTTTTCTAGAACTGTCAAGATTAATGAAAACGCAACACAAATAAAATATTCATTTAAAATTGTTAAAGCTACATTTAGATTAAACGAAATATTTGAAGATGCTGAATTAAAAAAGATTAATCCAATCTTACACAAATATGATTTAATTCCACGAAATAAACCATATCAACTTCAACCGGCAGTTAAAATTTTAAATGCTTTAGATGCTGCTTTAAATCATACTTCTGTATCTGATAATGATGCGGAGTTGCTTGCAATAATATTAGATACACTTAGTTTTAAAATTGAAAATGATAACCCAGATATTTTATTAGTCACAGATTGGTAGATATATACAAAAAGTATATTTACTAAATGTTGGATTTATTTAAGAATTTTGGTAAAAGAGAGGCTCTAGTTTATATTGTAGTTTTTCTTTGGGTTATTGGTGGTGTGTATGGTGCTATAAAGGGCGTTGACTTTGTACAATTAGCATCTTATTTTGGCTCATTAACGGCTTACGTCGCAACTTACATATGGGCTGAAACCAAAAAACCATCTCAAAAAACAAGCATTCTTAAAAAAGGAAAGTCATCTAGACGAGAAATCATGATATATCTTGTGGTTCTTTTATGGGTGATTGCAGGTGCATTCGGTATTTATTATATGGCAAATTTAACTAGTTTATCGATTTACTTTATTTCGTTATCTGGTTTTATTGCCTCTTGGATTGCTGGTGAAGTTTATAAACCACAAGACGATATTAAAAAAGATATAACTGACGTAGATTACGGTGGTTAATATATTATAATGGTTACAGGACAAACTGCAAATGAAATAAGCGATGTAATAATCGCTAAATTATTAGAACCGTATAAAAATGCTATTCAGGTAACTGATTTTGCTATACTAGCTGGTGTATCATCTCCTAATACAATTGGTACTATAAGTCTGATTGAGGGTAGCACTACAGTTTCTGGTTTTGGGACTAATTTCAATTTATCAACGGGTGACAATATAATTGTAGGTAATACAGTTTTAGAAGTTGCTAATCAGATTTCACCTATACATTTCGAATTAGCAGCACCAGCTCCTTTTACTTTATCGAAAACAACATTCATGTTAGATGTTGACCAGTACAATGATTTCACGTATCAATACAGGTGGTCTAATAATGGTGAAGAGTATGCTGAGTTTAAACCTTTGAATAGAGATAGTAATCCAGGTGACCTGTTTGCATTAACATTTGATGGGACATTAGACCTTTATTTAGATTTAAGATGTGAGGTTGATAAACTTTCATCGGGTCATTCTATAAGTATCATTGATGTTACATTTACGGTGCTTGATGATTCTGGAGTTATTGAGGCTTGTCCACAATACTGTATTGATTGTGAGGACCCGTATAGTTATTCAGGTTGTGCAAATATAAAGGTTGAATGTGAAACATCTGAAAATCATTTTAAGCCTTATCAATTAGGTAAGAGTGATAAGTTATATAATCAGCTTGTTGAAATTACAAGTGATATTTTCGGCCATGGGGTAAGGTATTACAGAACTGAACCAGATACAAGAACTAAAGATGTTATTTTTATGGAATATTCTTTATTTTCTGTTGCCGCATCTGGTGATTTAAAAGTTTCTGTACCGGGTAATGAATTCCCAACTGAAGCATTACAGTATGATATGTTTGGTATGGGCTTTGAAGATTTTGAGATTCATATTACAGATTACCAATTTGAAAAAACATTTGGTATTGGTCATAGACCAAGAGTTAAGGATTATCTTTTCCTACCGATTAACAATAAAATGTATGAAATAAAGTCTGTTACTTTAGCGGACGAATTTAATGTACAACACACATACTGGAGAGTAATGCTCGGTAAGTATCAAGAAAGGTCTGCTATTGAAAAATCACCGGTTATTGAAGCTGAACTTGAAAATTTAGTGGTTGGTGTTGAAGATATTTTTGGAGCTGAAATACAAGACGAGTACGTTAAAGCAACGGACCCACAACAACTGTCAACTGTAATTCATAATTGGGATGATGGCGTTCGTGTAACCGCTGACTCTAGATTAAAAATTGTTGACTTTGACCTTAAAAATAGATGGACTATTGTTTCTAAAAACTATTACAACCTATCAACAGTATCAACAAATGATACAGCTATTGATTATGCATTACAGGCAAAACAATCTATTGACGATAATTTAGCATTTACAACATGGTTCTCACCGGGTTTTGACACAACCGATACATCGCACTATCAAATATTAAACGGCGACCAATTTAGCGAAGGTCTTAATATTAAAATATCTTCAAACAATTTAGAGATTACAATTAACGGGCAATCACACTTGTTCTTACATAATATGATTCTAAGTTCTACTGAGTGGTACGGTTTAGTTGTTAATATGTCAAATACATTCCGTGAATTGAGTGTGAGTATTTATTACCTTGACCAGGCTAATAATAGAAATAGACCACAGGATGCTACTAATAACCTCCAGTTACAATTTAATGAAACAAAATCATTGACTCAAGCATTTATTTGGGAATTAGACAGGCCATACCGATTAAAGGGTGGTTTGCTAAAATTAACAAATTTAAGATTGTGGAAAAAGACTATCGAAGAAGAACAACACCACAATATTTTAAACCAATCACTTGTTAGAGATGCTCATTTAGCATTAATGATTGATAACGCAATTCCATCACTTTCTTATCAAAGATACCATAACGCTCGTTAATAGTTAGATATATATAATATCATATTAACAGAATATATTTATGGGTGAAGATAAGAAGAATATCCGTTCACAAGCGGATGAGATTAGGAATGAATTAGATAGCCTTATAGGCGACGATGAGTCAATTGAAGGTATTATTGATATAGATCCAAAACTCCCAACAACGGCAGACCATTATAAACCATTTGATTATGGTGAGGTAAAGGGTAAGGCCGATATACAAGCGAAAAAAACTATAACATCATTGATGAAGTTTTATCTGGATGCGGATATTATTGAACATGATGAATACGTTAAAGCTAAAAAGAAAATGGACGAAATGACAATGAGTTCATTAGTTTATCAGCTTCAAGCTGGTGAGCGTGCATTAACGACTCTTTTACAAACTATTGAAGATGGTGAATTAGCACCAAGGATGTTTGAGGTTTTAGCAACGTTACAGAAATCAATGCTTGATATTATTAAGTCGCAGACAATGTATCTAATGGCTACTGAAGAATCAGTAAAGCGTATTGCACGTGATGCTGATATCTATAAAGAAAAAACAAATAGACAAATTACAACCGATGCTGCGGGTGGCAACAATGATGGTGGTAATGTACAAAGAGGTACTAGAGACCTCATGTCTAAGATTAGAGCCGGTATCGATAATGATATTGAAGATGTAGAAGTTGAAGATAAAGAATAATGGCAGATTACACTGGAGACAATGCTTGGATACCCAAGGAAGAATCAGCAACAGAATCGACAAAGCTAGTATGGTCAACTAAAAAAGTTAACGACCTTATGATTGCGATGGACCAGGGTTACCGTCCAAAGATTGCATTACCATTTTATGAAGGTAAGCAATTTTTGAAGAAGGGTAATATTGTGTTTGAGTACACTGATGAAGAAATTGAAGAATTAGCTAAGTGTGCTAATGATATAGTTTATTTTGCGGAAAAGTATGCCGTTGTAATGACTGATGAAGGTATTATGCAGGTAAAACTTCGTGATTATCAAAGGGAATTACTTAAAGATTTTCAGCATAATAGATTTAATATTGTGTTGGCTTCTCGACAAATGGGTAAAACAGTTACGGCATCAATCTTTAACGCTTGGTATTTAGTGTTTAACTTTGATAAGACTACATTACTTTTAGCCAACAAGTCAGATTCTACTAAAGAAATTATTGACAAGGCTAAGGTTGTAATGGAAAATTTACCATTTTATATGAAGCCCGGTGTCATTAAGTATGATGTCATGAATGTGAAATGTGATAACGGTTGTCGTTTAGTTGGTCAATCAACTACTGCAAAGTCAGGTATTGGTTTTACTATTCACAACTTGTATCTTGATGAGTTTGCCCACGTACACAGTTCTATTGTTGATACATTTTACGAGAACGTTTATCCGACACTATCAGCGTCTAAGGTCTCACGTATCAACATAACTTCAACCCCGAATGGGTTTAACAAGTTCTATGAGATTTATTCAGGAGCGGACAAGGGTGAAAATGCGTATAAGCCAACACGTATTGATTGGTGGCAGCATCCTGATAGAGACGAAGCTTGGTACGAAAGAGAATTAGGTAACTTAGGTTCTGAAGATGCATTTAACAGGCAATATGGTAATGAGTTTGTAAGTTCATCAAATTTACTGTTTAGTCCAGGTACTCTTAAAAATTTACGTAAAGGTATAAAAGAATACCAACCTTATGATTTAGAAGAGTTTGAAAACATTCATATGGATATGCAGGATTATTTAAAATGGAGCCCAGACTTTGATCCAGAAGAAGCCGGTGAAGATGGTAGGTACTTTACTTTTTCTGTAGATATTGCAGAGGGTAACGGTGGAGACTATTCAGTTATCAATATGTTTGAGATTGTGCCGATGGATGAAAATCATATGGATCTTTTACAGAACCCCGGTGCAATGTATGACTTTTTTAAGTTAAAGCAAATAGGCGTCTTTAGGTCAAATGAACACGTTATTGAAGACTTTGCTAAAATTCTTTATACATTATCTGTAGATATTTTTAATTCAGAAAATGTTAAACTTATTATAGAATACAATACATATGGGTCTATTCTTATAAAGTACCTACAAACATCATTTCCAAGAAGAAATGATTTTGATGAAGAAATGATAGTTAGGTTTAAGCACCGCCACGATGCAAGAACTCTTAAACCGGGTGTTAGGGTTAAATCTGATAACAAACCGGTAATGTGTCAGAACTTAAAGAAATTAGCTGAACAAAATAGAATATTTTTTGATGAGAAAAATACAGTTGATGAAGCTTCAATGTTTGGTGTGATGCGAAACGGCTCATACGGTGGACAACATGGTAACGATGATGTTGTAATGACATGTGTTACAATTTCTGAATTTTTTGGCACTACAGATTATGCTGATATGGTTGAAGAATTATTAGACGTTATAGACGAAAACCTACATACTAAAATGGAAACCGTTTTATATAAAGATTTTGAAGGAGACGGTGATTTACAATATGATATTTATGATTTATTGTAGCAACCTTCAAAAATTATAGAGATATATACATAAATAAAAAAAATATAGTTTAACATCATGGCACTAAGTCCACAACTATTACAATTTAAAAGTTCAGGTGTTTACAGACTGGAATTTGATAAGTCACAAACTTCAAATATTCCAGCTGATAGAATTAGACTGGTAATAGGTCACTCTAGAAAGGGTCCTTACAACACGCCAACGCTAATTAGCACCACAGAGCAATTTATTGCGGTTTTTGGTTCAATCGACAAAAACCTAGAAAAAAAGGGGATGTTCTTCCACAGATCAGCGCTTGCTGCTCTAACAAGAGGTCCAATCCTAGCATTAAACGCAGCTAAATTAGACAGCAATGATACAATTTCATATGTTGCTCCAGTTTCAAACGGTACAGTAAGTACTTCTGAACTGACAGGTGATAGCGCGTATTACAATTACTTCAACACTGAAAAGTTCTGGTCACCTTCTGACGAGGCACTTAATGATGTTGTTGGTGATGGAGCAAATAACATTTTAAGATTTGCTAACATCAAACAAGATAACATAACAGTTATCGTTAGAAAAGCAAAAGAAGTAGCATCATTCGATATTCTTGCAAGAGACTGGTATGGTGAAGGTAATGTACCTTCTTACTTAAATGCTTTCGATTACATGTCAGATTTCATGGTTGACGTATTTGTATTTAAAGGTGACTTTAATGCATCTGCAATGTCAACTGATCCAGTTTATGGTGAATACTTCACAACAGCTGGTTTAAAAATTGACAAATTAGACGAATTTGTAAACTTAAGACAAGTATCTTTACTTGCTAAGTATACTGGTTCATTATTACCAGGTTTTGTTGACAAAGAAGGTAATTCACTTTACATTGAAACGACTATCAATTCAGAAGCTAGAAGAACAGGTTTATTCTGTGCGGTTAATGAAGATGCAGTTATTGATGAAACAGGTACTAAAGTTGACTTAGTAGGTCACACAAATACAGCAGGTGTTTCTTATGATGCAATGTCATATTCACTTGGTGCTGATGCAAGAGCATTTGACCTTGACGCTGGTTTAGTTTACGCTAAAACTTCTGGAGCATTTGTAACTTATACAGCTTCTCCATCAACAACAACTACTTATACGCCTAATGCAAACGCTTTAACAACGGGTTCAAATACGACTAATGCTATCACTTTACCGGCACTGCCTTCTATTGCAGGTAGTACATCGGGTAGTTCACCCGCGGCTGGAACTAGAGATCAACTTGTTATACCAGGTGCTACAGGTGTTACAAATGACCCAACTGCCGAAACATGGGCTAATACTAATGGTATTTATCTTGGTGATTATTTACTAAATGAAGGTGGTGGTTATTCAGAAATTATATCTATCAATGGTGCATCTTCGGGTGGTGGTTCAGTAGTTCTTACTATCGATCATGCGGGTAATGTAAACGATGATGTTGCAGCTACTTATGTTGCCACAAGCATTTCTACATATACAATAGCACCTGCTGCTACTGCAACAGTTTCAACTAACACAATAACATTCACGGGTTTTGATCCAGTTGCTGCTGGAATCACAACTACTGATTTCATACTTGATGCCGCTGGTACTGGTTATGTTGCGGTTACTGCGGTAACTACATCATCAATCACGACCTCTGCTGATGTTAATGTCGCTGCTTATACAATAACTGCAGGCGGTAATATCAATACGTATACTTCAAGTGTAGTATCTGCACCAGCTCCAAATCTAGCATTAGAAGCAGGTCAATATATTATTGCTGAAGAGCCAAACAGAATGGTTAAAGTTATTAGAATAGCTAAATCTACTGTAGGTTCTGATATTGTATATAAAGTGTATACTTCAGCTGAAGCGGCTACAGTTACAGATATGAAAGGTTACAAGTCTTTTGAAGCTTCAACAGACTATTACGTGACATTCCCAATCAACGGTGCTGTAATCATAGACAAGCCAAACCCAATTCAATCTGCACTAGATGCGGTAACATTAGGTTCTGGTTTAGCAAACGCTCTTATTGATAAAGATAATATTTCTTTCAGATATGTTATTGATACATTTGCATCTTTAGATGGTACAACTCTTTTAAACAAAGTACAACTATCAGCACTTGCTAAAGCAAGACAAAATGCATCTGCAATCTTAAACGCACCATCAATTGCTGAGTTTAAGAAATCAACAAACCCATCGTTTACTGATGGATTTGGCGCATTTAGTGTTGAATATATTGCAACAGGTGGTAATTTAGATAAGAACCCAACTGCACTATATGCTTTACCAAGCATTAATGACGGTGCAAATTATGCGTTCTACTATACTTCACTAGTTGTAAGAGAAAACAACAAAGATTTCGTTATGCCATCAGCAGCTTACGTATCTAACAACTTTATTGACAAGTACACTGACTCATCTCCATGGGCTATTGTTGCTGGTCCAAGAAGAGGTTCAATCTCAGGTTCTGGTATTGTTGGTGCTGAATATGCATTTGACAGGTCAGATAGAGATGTACTTGAGCCATTTGGAATCAATCCTATTGTATTCCAAAGAGGTGCGGGTCTAACAATTTTAGGTAATAAAACAGCACAACAGTCTGTACAATCAGCGCTTTCTTCAGCTCACGTTAGAGAAGTTCTTATTTACATTCAAGACGGTCTTGCTGCAATCCTAAAAGATTATGTGTTTGAATTCAATACACCACAAACTAGATTAGAAATTAAAACTCTAGCAGATTCATTTATGGAATCAGTTAAAGCTGAGACTGGTGTGTACGATTTCAAAAACGTAATTGACACAACAAACAATACGAACGAAGTAATAGACGCAAACATTGGTATCTTAGATACTTTTGTTGAGCCGGTTAAAGGTTTAGAAATAGTTGTTCAAAGAACAACAGTTTTAAACACTGGTGAAATTGCATCTGGTAACTTCAATTAATATAGGATATATAAAAAAAGATTAAAGAAGATATGCCACTTCCACATTACTCACAAGATCAAACTAGCAAGAAAGGTAGAAACTTTGAAGCAGTGCAACAGTCACTGTTTGAGGTAACTATTCTTCCACCTGCTGGTGTTCAAGGTGCTAACATGCTTTTACAACAAGTTAACTCGATTTCGGGTCTTGAAATTAACAAAGCAATTGGTACACAAGAACAGAAGTTTAAATTCGTTACTCGTTCGTTTGCATCTCAACCAGAAAGCACTGCGATTGATTTAGCGATTAACTTTTCACTTAACTTAAACGATGCTAACCAAGCATACACTTATAAGACACTAAAAGATTGGTACAATCTTATGTATGACCCAAATACTGGGGCTATGGGTCTTAAGAAAGATTATGTTGGTACTATTATTGTTACTCAATTTAACAGAAAGGGTGACATTTTTAGAACAGTAACTCTAGAAGATTGTTTCATTTCATCAGGTCTTCCATTCCTAGAGGGCGGCGACTATTCAGACGCGGCACCACAAGTTATGGATGTTACTTGGAGATGTGATAACTTTAAAGAAGAGCTAGCATAATTTAATATTAACTAATAATACTTGAGGGCGAGTTTGTATAAAACTCGCTCTCTTTTTAACCTTACAAAAGATAATATAATATCATCATACTATGGCTTCAAAGCTAACAAATAAACTACAAGTCCTGTTATCCGAGGAAGAAGTATCAATGCTTAATAGAATTATATTAAACGATGCTATTCAAAACGGACAAAGACCGATATCGATGTCGGCATTTATTAGAGAATTAATTAGAACTGAAATAGAATTACGAGACGAAGAAGACAAAATCTTCGGCAAAGAAAAATTAAAACAACTTAAAAAGAAATAAACATGAGCGAAGATCAAAACATGAAAGATCCATATCAGGATATGGTCGAAGGAAAAGACCAGGAAATTATTAACGAAGTAAAGCAAAATGGTTTAGGTAAAGCCACTATGTCTAAATTTGTAAATGATACATTAGACGCAGATTCACATTTGGGTTGGATGCATATAGATATTAGTGCACTACCATCTAGGGGTATGTTTTATCCTGAAGATGCTGTTATTAAAATTAAAGCAGCAACTGTTGCTGAAATTAGACATTTTTCAACAATTGATGAATCTAGTTTAATAGATATTGACGAAAAGTTAAATGAAATAGTTAAAGCTTGTATCATGGTATCGTCAAAGTCTAGTAAGTTTGCACCGAAAGATATTTGTGAAGAAGATAGATTTTATATTCTATTATCTGTAAGAGACCTTACGTTCCCAGAACCTGAAAATACTCTTAAGATTAATCATGAATCTAAAATGGGTACTAAACATGAAGTTGAACTTAAAACTGAATATCTACAATACTTTAATATTGATTCAAGTTTAGATAAATACTACAATGAAGAATCTAGAAGATTTTTTATTGAAACCAAATCGTTTGGTACTATTGAAATGAGACCACCGTCAATCGGTATTATGGAACAAGTTACTAAATATATTAAAGACCGTCAACTTAGAGGTCTTAATATAGACCAGTCACTTTTACAAGTAATGCCTTTTATAATTACGGACTGGAGATCATTTAATGATAAATCATTATTTCAGCTTGAAGTTGAAATGAATGGATGGGACCATAGAAAGTATTCTTTAATTTATAAGCTTGCGGAACAAATGAAAATGGGTATTAAACCAACTATGAAAGTAGATTTAGGGGACGGCGTGGAGGATGTCCCGATTGGGTTTCGTGACGGACTCAAATCTTTGTTCATTATTCAAGATATCGCTGGAGAACTTCTTTAAGACGAAGTTTTATATCTATCTTAAACTACATTTGCAACCGAGTGAATTGGAACAATTACCATTTTACGAGTATCATTATTTAGTTAAAGATCTAACAGAGTATTTAAAACAAGAGAAGGATGCTAATGAAAGGCAATCAGCTCAAATAGATGATACAAGGTCGACATACAAACAACCTAGTATGCCAAAATTTAATCAACCTAGGGTTAACGTCCCTAAAATATAACTTTAAGGGTGGGGTTTTACGCCCCGCCCTTAATTTTTTATAGATATATACAAAAATGCTAAAATCAAACAAGTAATTAATTAATGGCATCAAAGGGTATTCCAACATCTGCTGGTATTGGTAAATTAACACAAAATTCTATTTTAGGTAATAATATACTTTCTAAAATAGAAGGCATTGCTAGTGGTAATGCAGAGAAATTGACTAATATTGATAGTAATGTTAATTCGATGTCTACATCGCTTGATAAAATTACTGAATTAATATCTGTTCAAAATAAAATTTTAGAACAAATTAGAGATGTTGTTGTTAGTAAAGGCGGCGAAAAAAAATCTACGGGTGTTGCTGTTGGTGGTTTTGATTTTAAATCAATAGGTAAATCTGCTAGTAAAGCAATCGGGGCTGGTATTGGTATTGTAGCCATGGCAGCGGCTATTTCTTTAGCTGCGGGTATTTTTATGATGATACCATCAGCACCCAGTAAAGATATTTTAACTAAATTTGGTATTGCATTAGGTACTGTTGGTGTATTAATGTTAATGGCACCCGCATTTTCTAAATTAATAGCGTCGTTAGGTTCTATAAAAAGCACATCAACTATTAGTTATGGTGGTGCGGATATTAGTACATCTGGTATTGATATTATGGGTATTGTGGCATCAGTTGGTGGTGCGTTTATTTCATTACTTGCAATGTCCGCTGGAATTGTAGCTTCTGCATCTATTTTACAGTATATGCCAGCAGACAAAACATTGTACCCTAAATTAGGTATGGCAATATTAGTTGCGGTTGCATTAGTACCTGTGGCTTTTGCATTCACGCAAGTGATGTCTATATTAGCAAACATGAAATCATCTACTGATTTAGAAGTAAGTGGTATTGGGGGAGGAAGCAAATCGGGTAGTGATATTATGGGTATGGTTGCCGCTATTGGTGGAACGTTTATTAGTTTAATAGCAATGAGTGGTGCTATTGTAGCAGCTGCATATATTTTACAATACATGCCAAATGATGAAAGTGTAATGAAAAAAGCTCTTATTGCTGGTGTAATTGGTTTTGCAATGATTCCAGTTGCATTTGCATTTGGCGCTATTATAGAATCAATGTCAAGTATAGCTTCAAACCCAATGGCTGTTGCAATTGCAGTCGCAGGTGCAGCTATCGCATTACCATTAATGATGGGTGCTTTAGGTTTAGGTATACATGCTTTAAACGCTACAATGCCAGATACTTATCCAGCGCTACCAGAATGGAAATGGTTAGGACAACTTGCGGTACTTGCTGCAATTGGTACTTTAGTATTTTATGGAGTTTCTAAAGCCGTTGCTGACCTTAGTGTAAAAGGATTTATAATGACGGCATTGGGTATACCAGTATTATTTGGAGCTTTAGCTGCAGGTATTTATTTATGGAATTTATTGGGTCCAGGTGCTGATGCTGATTATTCAAATCCAATAGATACTGAATGGGCATTTAAAACTGCAATAGGGTTGTTAGCATTTGTTATACCATTAGCAGCCTTGGCTTTAGTTTCTAAGATGGGACCGCAAGCATTATTATTAGGAACTCTTGGTATTTCACTATTAATGGGGGCTATTGCAGCGGGTCTTTGGTTATTTGATAAATTTGGACCAGATGATCCGGCTGCTGTTGCAACTACTTTTGGAGAAGTAATGTTAGCACCTTTTAATGTTTTAGCAGATACCTTATCTCATTTTATGAATAAAATCGGTATTGAAAATATGGGGCCTTTAGCATTAGGTCTTACAAAACTTGGTGCTGGTTGGGCTGCGTTTGTAGCTGCTGTAAGTGTTGGTAATGTTGCCCAAAGTATAGGGAGTTTTGTCAGTGGTAGCATTGATGCGGTTAAAGATTTAGGCAATAGTATTGCAAATCTATGGACGGGTGGTGATTCAGCAGCTGCAGAAAATAAGGATACCGCACTGGATTTGATAACTAAAATAGGAAAGAATATAAATGTTATTCAAAAAGCAGGACCTGCGTTAACAGCCATGTCTTCCGCTATGGCGAAATTCGCAAAGTATACTGAAGATGATTTTGATCCAGTTCATAATATTCTTTTTCAGATGGAAAGGCTTGGTGATCCAGATAGTAGAGCAAAGCGTTATGGCAGTAGTACAAAGAACGGTGAAAGATATGGTATTGAAAATACTTTAAAGATTTTCGATCGTGCAATAGAAAGTAGTAATAAACTTAGTAATATTCAAGGTGCGCAAAAAACTAAAGAATTATTTCAAGAACTAAATAATATAATGGCTAACCCTAATAGTTTAGAAGGTATGCGACTTATGATTCAACTATTTATGCAAATAGCAACATCTATGGAAGCGGCTGGAGAAGCAATGGATGGTTCTTCTAATGGTTTAGCAACACTTGTAAATGCATTTAATAAGGTAAGTAATAAAATTGGCGATACTGTCGGTTTGAATTCAAATAATTCTACATCTACACCACAAGTGCCATCTTCTAATAAAGGGCCTAGAGATTTAATTGCAGCTATTAAACGTTTAGAGACAGTAATGTCAGGTACTCAACGAGTATTGGTCGTTAACCAAGAAGGAACAATAGGTTAATCTTTATTTTACCCTCAGGCATAAAACCATAACTTATATGGTGTATATGACCCTTTAGTTTCAAATACAATTAAAAATAATAATAAAGTTTGTACAACTTGTAATATAGTTATACCATTTGGTTTACCAATGGATAATATTTGTACAAAATGTCTAATTAGTAAGAAACAATCTTAATTTAACACATATAATAGTTGTTAAATAATTAGATATGATTACATCAACACATTCACATTACGATAGCTCTACGGTCAAGTCAGCAGCTTACAACTACAAACACCAAACTCTTACGGTTCACTTTAATCATGCAACTTATTTATATGAGGGTGTTTCGGCAGAAGATTGGACTAAATTCGATACGGCAAAGTCTCAAGGTATTGCTCTTAATGATTTCATAAAGGGTAAGTACAACTTTGAAAAAATAAATGAGACAGAAAAGGTAGCGAATATATAAGTTTCTTATGAAACAAACTCTAACTTGAGAGTATAAATTAAGTAAAAAGTTATTTGTTTTTTTGATTACACATTAGAGAATTTATTCTCGGCTGCGGATGTGGTGAAATTGGTAGACACGCTAGTTTTAGGCACTAGTGCTTTACAGCTTGAAGGTTCGAGTCCTTTCATCCGCACAAATAATATACGAAGGAGTGAAAGAGATTTTACGTCGGCTTAAGGTCATTAGCGCACACTGACAAACAGGTAGCCTTCAAAAGTATTGGACTCGTAGCTCAGCTGGATAGAGCATCTGCCTTCTAAGCAGACGGTCACAGGTTCGAATCCTGTCGGGTTCACAAGTATTCCTCCTTAGCTCAGTTGGTTAGAGCATCTGACTGTTAATCAGAGGGTCCTTGGTTCGAGCCCAAGAGGAGGAGCAACCCAGACGTGTACGCTCAACTTGAGCAAAAAGTTTTATCAAATTAGATGAAACAAACATATGCTAAAAGCATATAAAGTGTGTTCTTTGACATATTGGTAGTCAACCGGAGAGGTGGCAGAGTGGTCGAATGCACCAGTCTTGAAAACTGGCGTACTGCAAGGTACCGGGGGTTCGAATCCCTCCCTCTCCGCAAAAAAATGGTCTGGTAGTTCAGCTGGTTAGAATACAAGCCTGTCACGCTTGGGGTCGAGGGTTCGAGTCCCTTCCAGATCGCATTAAGCCTCTTTAGCTCAGTTGGTAGAGCAGCTGATTTGTAATCAGCAGGTCGTCAGTTCAAGTCTGTCAAGAGGCTCAAAGATAAAACACACACTGGTACGCTAAACCAGAACCTATCATAGATGGGTTACATATATAGTCGCAGTCAAGTACTCGACAGAGTTCTTAGTCTCTTAAAAGCTAAGTGGAGTCAATGACGAAAGTCGGAAGGTTTAGGTTGTCCTTCTAAAATAACCTGATGGGGAATTAGCTCAGCTGGCTAGAGCGCCTGCCTTGCACGCAGGAGGTCAACGGTTCGACTCCGTTATTCTCCACAAAAAAATCGTAGTACCGAGAGGGAACAAGGTGAAAGGTACACTCACCGTAGGTTAAGCGATGACCTACAATTGCGAAAGTAGCTCAGCGGTAGAGCATCACCTTGCCAAGGTGAGGGTCGCGAGTTCAATCCTCGTCTTTCGCTCAATGACTGCCAGTCAAGTAAAGCCCATCTAATTAATTTTAGGTGGGCTTTCTCATTTTGAAACATTTATATTTTATTTCATATAATATTAAAATATATTTTATTATGGATATTGTAAACACAATCCTTACAGTTATTATTTCAATCGGTTTCACGATTACTATTCTTGAAATTAAAAATGCTTTTACTAAAGAAGTAAAAGACATGTCTGATGATTTAGACTTTTTAGATTTAGAAGCTCGTATTACAACTCTCGAATCTGGTGTAAAGGCACATATTGAAAATATTAGAGTTCTTTCAGATCAAATTACAAAATTACAAACTGAAACTATTGAACTAAAAAATCAAGTAAATCCTATTTCTAGAGAAACCAAAAATATTGGAACTTCAATAAATAATTTAACGTCATTTGTTGATAAAACAAGGGGTATTGCTGAAGATAATAAAAAAAGACTAGATAGTTTAAATAAGTAATGTCTAAAATTAATCAAATATTAACAGGCTGGGCAAACACGGTTAAAGACCGATTTAATATGTTACAACCTGAGGTTAAAGAAATCTCAGAGAAGAGACTTAATATATGTAATGAATGTTCCATGAGAAATGGTTCTATTTGTGACACAAGGCGAGTTGCACCTAATGTTAAAACCGGTGCAATTACCAGAGGTTGTGGTTGTAATTTACTTGCAAAAACGATGTCACCGTCTTCTGAGTGTCCATTAAGTAAATGGGAGAATATATAATGACAGGCCCCTTCGTCTATCGGTTAGGACGTCAGGTTTTCATCCTGGAAAGAAGAGTTCGATTCTCTTAGGGGTCACAATAAATTTAATAATTATGAATGAAAATTGTGTAAGTTGTAGCGTTGAAACAAACGTTAATATTAATGAAAACATTGATAATAGACATTATTATGTCGAAGGTGCTGGCCAATTATGTAAAACCTGTTATAATAAGATATATAAGTAATGAAGGTATATATTTATATTAATCCAAATTCAGCCGTTTATCTATCAGGTATACTATCAAACGAAACCTTGAATTTAGAACCGGGTGCTGTTAAAATAAAATACTCAACTAGAAGTGTTGATGAGTTATCATTAATGGTTTCTTTAACACTTGACCATTTTGTTTGGTTACAAGACCAAGAGTGGTTAACTGAGTATGCAATGCTACTTAATTAATGAATCGTAAAATGAAACAACAAGAAGTATTTGTGACTTTAGTTAATAAACAACTAGAGCCATTTAACAAAACATATACTGATATGGTCGGCGTGGATGACTGGTATATGAAATATGTGGTAACACCAGAACAAGAATCTGAGTTTATTGAATGGGGTGCTAAATATTTACAGAAAACATTAAAACTTACTAAAAAGCAAGCACAAATGGAAATCAATTGGTTTGTGTTACAATGGGGTCTTAAAAGTTCTAAAATAGTTAACAGTGCCTCTTCAATAGAGGAAATTATACAGGCTAATAAAAAGTCAAAAGCATAAAAAATTAAGTCTGGTTTACCGGACTTTTTTATAATAAATATGATATTAAAAATTAATTCAATTGGCCGCGAGGTTAAAGAACTTCAAGAGTTTTTAGGTATTACGGTCGACGGTCATTTTGGCCCGGAAACTAAAGAAGCTGTATTTAAGTGGCAAACACAGAACGGTTTAAGGACTGACGGTATTGTTGGACCAAAAACATGGGACGCAATGGGTTTAGCATCTACGGACGAATCTGAGAAGGCTTATGTTACAGATAATGGTTTAGTTATATCAAGGCACTTCTTACCACATGGTGAATATAAAGTAGGTCCAGTCAAGCCTGAATATGTTTTTATACATCACACTGCTGGTTGGCACAATCCATACAAAACTATTGACAATTGGGGTAAAGATACTAGAGGTGCAGTTGCTACTGAATTTGTTTTAGGTGGACAATCGGTTAAAGGTAATAATAATAATTATGACGGTGTATTAGTTCAAGCTTTTCCAGAGGGTGGCTATGGGTGGCACTTGGGTAAGAATGGTTCACAACACATGCATGTACATTCAGTTGGTATTGAGGTTAATAACTTTGGCCAAATTGTAAATGGTAAAACCTGGGCGGGTGTTTCAGTTGATCGTTCACAAATTGTTGTTCTTGAAAAACCGTTTAGGGGATATTCAACATGGCATCGTTATTCAGATGCACAAATATCAAAATTGCATAAATGGATTTTATTCATAGCTGAAAGAGACAGTATTGATGTTAGAGCGGGCTTACCAGCTTTGATTAAGGAAAAAGGTGCTGATGCATTTGAATTTAATGAAGATGCATATTACGGTAAGATTAAAGGTTTATGGACCCATACAAATACACGCAAAGATAAATTTGACATGTTCCCACAACCAGAATTGATGGATATGTTGGTTTCATTATAATGAAAATAATATTACTTATATTATTAGCTATCACATTAGTAATAGCAGTCCACAAGCGAGATTCAGATCGCAACAATAAATAAAGAGTCCGGTTTTCCCGGGCTTTTTTTTTGAAAAATAATTGCCTAAAAGTTTTTTTATGTCGTTTATTTTGCCTATATTACATATGTAATCAGTCGTTAGTATACGACCTAACTTAAAAAAAATGATAATAGAAAAACAAACACAACGTCAAACAGTTATTGATTTGACAGGACCCCAAGGAAATGCATGGTATCTTTTAGGAACTGCTAAAAACTTTGCAGGTCCATTAGGGTTAGATGGAGATGCTATTTGTGAAGAAATGCGTGAGTCTGACTATGAGAATTTAGTACAAGTATTTGACAAGTACTTTGGTGATTTTGTAATTTTAGAACGATAAGATATGGAACAGTCAATTTTAAGTAAGTTTGTTAAATTCGCATTTAACTATCCACCTCTATTCTGTTTAAAGATTTGGAGTGATAATCCACATATAGCAAATCATTTAAATGGTAAATTTAATGATTATTATGATGCTCATGGGTCAGTAGGTGCAATGACAGCGTTATACAATTCATTAGATGCTACAAACGCAAAAATCTTTGAAAATTATTTAATCAATAAATATAACGGGTAATTATGAGTCAATTTACATGGTGGCGTAGGTTTTATCCTACACAAAAATTAGATAAGGGTCAATTTTTTAAAGGTGGTTCTAAACTTTTACAGCGCATTGAATTTGGTGAATTTGAGTTTGAACCGCTTTCGTCAGAAACCATCCTTGAAGAAGAACTTTACAGATTAAAATGTGAAGAGATTGATAAATTACAATCTTATCACAAAGACACACTTGAAGATATGAAAGTGGTTGAGCGCAAGAAAAAGAATAAAAGAGTTAATGTTATGCTTAAGCATCATTTAGAATGGGAGCACAACAGAATGTTAGACCTTAGAAATAGTCTTGTAAAAGAATTTTCATTAGAAAAAGAGTTTGTTAATGACGTTATTGAAACGTTTGATGGAACCACCCGCGAATTATATTTTTATCTTAAAGCTGTTAAAGAAGACCGCCCGATAAAAACAAGCGCTGAGGTTTTAATGATACCTCGATTACAACACGAACAACCAAGGCACATCTTAAAACACAAGCAACGTGTACATCAACAGACTTGGCAAAAAATAGTGCAAAATAAAGCTGTATATTAGCGACGCATTTATTACATATTGATATATAATCAATATGACAAAGAACGATATGTTTTCATGGTTAGCTGAAGGTCCAGTTGATTATGAACTTAAGCAATATAAAATGTTGGCTATCTTATCTCGATTAAGAATTGATTTAAATAATAAGCGTGTTTGGCCAGTTATTAAAGAGGTTGAAGCACAGCTTGACTATTTGTATCGTTTAAAATATGAAATTGAAGTTAAAGACGAACAATTAAAAGTTGCTAAAGATATCGATTTTATAAACTTTGAAATAATATACGAAAAAGAAAGCTCTGAAAAAACTTTAGAAAATAGTATAATGGATACTATTGTTGACGATGCTATTGTTGAATTTGGTGACGTTTACATGGATGCTAGAAAAGTCTGGCGTGAAATTGAAAGTCTTGTTTCTATAACTTGGATTCCAAAAAAACCAAGCCTATTAAATGATGGTTATATAATTATACCAGACGGCGATAAATTTAATGCATATTATTTCGAAAAGCCGACAAAAATGTCAAACTCATGGCGAACTATTGATTTAAAATTCGAAAAATCTTTTAAAAATACAGAAGATGCAGTCATTAAATTTTGCGATATAATGCAAGACCCTAATGATTCAATGATGTTTTGTCGTGTATCTAATAGATTTGGAAATTTATCACATAAAGATACTATATTGCCAATTGTTAAATCTGTATTATTCAGTTCTTTAGTTAAAGACTTTGTATAAAATACAGATATATAAAACAAATATAAAATAATATACTAAAATTATGCCTTACGTTTCTAAAGACGACATCATGGCCTTTATCCCTGAGGGGATAACTTTACAGCAAGGTGTAGCTACAACAATAGATATTCAGCTTTACAAAGACTATTTAAATAATAATTTAAATGCAGCATCGGCGGATTCAATTGTAGTTACCTTATATAACTCATTTGGACAAAAAACATATCAATATGCAAATCCAGTAGTCCCTGGTCAAACTGATAGACTTAATATTGGTGTACCGGCGTCTGCAACTCAAGGTACTATCTCTTTTGATATTACAGCAACACAGGCTGCTAATTTAGCATCTGGTAGTATTTATGCTCAAGTAACAATTACATATTCAAATTATTATCCATCTGCAAAAACTTATGTTTTACCTAGGTTACTGCTTGGTGATAATAATAATTCTACATTACCAGGTGGTGAAGGTTCAGATAATTCTGGCACATCAGGCTCAGGTACTTCTGGCAACAGTCCAGTATCTTCGATGGATATGGTTAAATATGCAATTAGTCATGTAGATGGTTCACAGCCATCTATTAAATCTGTTTCCGTAAACAATACTGACCCTGCATTAGTTACAGAAATTACATTTTATAATTTAGACCAAAATAATCATAGAAACGTTTTATTAGAAAACTTTTTAGAGAATAGAATAGCAAATAGTGTTTTAGGTACTATCACAATAGTTAATAAAGACAATCCACTAAATTATTCTGTTTATAGTATTTCTAGCTATTCTAGGATTAACGCTGAATCTGGAGGTGGTGACGACAATGATAATGACTATACAAAAATTGTAGTTGCATATGAAGATAATTCATATTCACCAGTTGATACACCGTATGCGTATGAAGTAGGTCAATCTATTGGATACATGTTAGATGCATTTGGTGGTGCTTCACAAACAGGTTCTGCTCAAGGTGCTAATGGTGTCGACGGTGCTCAAGGTGCTACAGGCGCTCAAGGTGCTAATGGTGTCGACGGTGCTCAAGGTGCTAACGGTGTCGATGGTGCTCAAGGTGCTAACGGTGTCGACGGTGCTCAAGGTGCTAACGGTGCTAACGGTGTCGACGGTGCTCAAGGCGCTAACGGTGTCGACGGTGCTCAAGGTGCTAATGGTGTCGATGGTGCTCAAGGCGCTAACGGTGTTGACGGTGCTCAAGGCGCTAACGGTGTTGACGGTGCTCAAGGTGCTA
>Ga0206130_10000133_pt1 | contig 124519 bp, 128 predicted proteins | sample Helgoland_Spring_9_FD_148637 | JGI IMG/M metagenome (GOLD analysis project Ga0206130, IMG submission 148637) | Pelagic subsurface seawater microbial communities from Kabeltonne, Helgoland, North Sea - Helgoland_Spring_Bloom_20160512_1 | ecosystem: Environmental > Aquatic > Marine > Epipelagic...
AGAGTGCTTTGTCATTAAAAGACGCTATAAATTCGCTCGTCCGATCTCAAGTAGTTTTCTCTGACAGTGCCAACCCAGTATATCTTGGAATTTTTCCAAAAAATCAGCTTAGGGTGTGTTGATTAACATCACTTTTTGACTGTGTTGGCCGGACAGCGATTTTTTTTGATTAGCACCAGTTGACACAGACCATCAGGTTACATATCTGCCTCTTGTTATCACTCGGAGGACCTGAGTGCTAATTTAAGTTTAACTTTGAGCCAGCTAGGAGCTACAAAGATGGCATTTACCCCTCTGCATGACCGTGTTCTTGTCGAACGCGTTGAAGGCGAAGAAAAAACTGCGGGTGGCTTGATCATCCCAGACAACGCAAAAGAAAAACCAGCGGAAGGCATTATTGTGTCCGCGGGCGCAGGTTTGCGTGACGACAATGGCGATCGCGTCGCTTTGGACGTCAAAGAAGGTGACAAAGTTTTGTTCGGCAAATGGTCCGGCACTGAAGTCACTGTTGACGGCAAAGAGCTGTTGATCATGAAAGAAAGCGATATCCTGGGTGTGATCTCCTAAGATCTCCAAGGATTATCTTTTTACTGAAATTTTTAGACGAGGATCTGCAAAATGGCAGCAAAAGACGTCAAATTCGGCACCGATGCACGCAACCGTATGTTGAACGGTGTGAACATTCTGGCTGACGCCGTAAAAGTTACTTTGGGCCCTAAAGGCCGGAACGTTGTTCTGGATAAATCCTTTGGCGCACCACGCATCACCAAAGATGGTGTATCTGTCGCAAAAGAGATCGAACTTGAAGACAAGTTTGAGAACATGGGCGCGCAGATGGTTAAAGAAGTTGCATCACGCACCAATGATGAAGCTGGCGACGGTACAACAACAGCCACAATTCTGGCCCAAGCTATCGTTCGCGAAGGCATGAAGTCAGTAGCAGCGGGCATGAACCCAATGGATCTGAAGCGCGGCATCGACCAAGCGACGACTGTTGTTGTAAATGCGATCAAAGCGGCATCTCGTCCGGTCACTGATACCGCAGAAGTTGCGCAAGTTGGTACCATCTCCGCCAATGGCGAAGCTGATATCGGCCAGCAAATCGCTGATGCTATGCAGCGTGTGGGCAATGAAGGCGTGATCACTGTTGAAGAGAATAAAGGTCTGGAAACAGAAACCGTTGTTGTTGAAGGCATGCAGTTTGATCGTGGCTACTTGTCACCTTACTTTGTAACCAACCCTGAGAAAATGACAGCCGAGCTGGAAGATGTAATGATCTTGCTGCACGAAAAGAAATTGTCATCTTTACAGTCAATGGTACCTTTGCTGGAGCAAGTTATCCAGTCTGGCAAACCTTTGCTGATCATCGCCGAAGATATCGAAGGCGAAGCTTTAGCAACTTTGGTTGTGAACAAATTGCGTGGTGGTTTGAAAATCGCAGCGGTTAAAGCACCGGGCTTCGGCGATCGTCGCAAAGCCATGATGCAAGACCTTGCAATCTTGACTGGTGGCCAGGTGATTTCTGAAGATCTCGGCATGAAGCTTGAATCTGTAACCATGGATATGCTCGGCACTGCCAAGCGCATTTCGATTACTAAAGACGAGACGACTATCGTTGAAGGTATGGGCGCCAAAGCTGAAATCGAAGCACGTGTTGCTCAGATCCGTGGCCAAATTGAAGAAACAACTTCAGATTATGACCGTGAAAAACTGCAAGAGCGCGTTGCCAAATTGGCAGGCGGTGTTGCTGTGATCCGCGTTGGTGGCATGACAGAAGTTGAAGTTAAAGAGCGCAAAGACCGCGTTGACGATGCCTTGAACGCGACCCGTGCGGCCGTGCAAGAGGGTGTTGTCGTTGGTGGCGGTGTTGCCTTGATGCAAGCTGGCAAAGCTTTGATTGGAATGGAAGGTGCTAATCCTGATCAAACCGCTGGCATTAAAATCATCCTACGCGCAATTGAAGCACCTTTGCGTCAAATTGCTGAAAACGCTGGCGTCGATGGCGCTGTTGTTGCAGGTAAAGTGCGTGAAAGTAACGATGCTAACTTTGGCTTCAATGCTCAGACTGAAGAGTATGGCGATCTGTTTGCCTTCGGTGTTATCGATCCGGCTAAAGTTGTGCGTACAGCTTTGGAAGATGCATCCTCTATCGCTGGTCTTTTGATCACAACCGAAGCTATGGTTGCTGATAAGCCAGAAAAAGCAGGCGCTGGTGGCGGTGGAATGCCGGACATGGGCGGCATGGGCGGCATGGGCGGCATGGGCGGCATGATGTAAGCCAGCCGGCTTTGTAACCTAACTTACCAAAGGCCCGCTTCCAACGCGGGCCTTTTTTTGTTTTATGTAAGTGTGTTGGGTGGTTATTATTTTTTTGGGTGAGATCGCGAAAGTATTTAGAATAAGGCTCCCACCGTCCTTCTATTACAGCGGAAAGCTCCTATCTGAGAGCTATGCCCCGATTGTGTCTCATATTTTACTCTTAGTCCCCATACTGGCTGCCGCTCAGGACTGTGTCATTTCACTGTACGGGCTGGCTTGCAGTGAGGCGTCGTTTGCGCTGATGGCGCGGAGCCTAAAGACGCAGAGCTATCGTGTGCAAAACCTGGAATTTTCGACCCACAGCAAAATAATTGCAGAATTGGTTAGCGATACGATCCCTCAGGCGGTGAAGGCCTGTGGTTATTAGCGCCTGCATTTTGTCATTCATTCCCTAGGTGGGATCATGGTGCGGGCTTATTTGGTTTCGGCTAAACCGAAGAGACTCGGCCATGCGGTGATGCTGGGTTCGCCTTATAAAGGCTCCAAGGTGGTGGATGTCATGCAGGCTTTGGCTGGGTTCGAACGGGTCAGCAGCCCAGCTGACCGCCAGCTGAGCACGGACCCAAAAAGCTAGCCCAATCAATTGCCGTCGATCACCTTCTCGCTGGGGATTATCTCTGGGCGGGTGAGTTTTAACCATTTGTACTCAAATTTTATTTAGGTATCTGATGATGGCAAGGTGTTGGTGGAAAGCACCCGCGTAGCGGGCATGCATGATCATCTGGTGCTACCGATGAGCCATACATTTATAATGAACATTCCATTGGTGATAGCCCAATTGCAAGCCTATCTAAAGCATGGGGCGTTGGACCGCAGTTTGACCCTGTGTGATACGAGTTTAGTAGTCTTGTAAAAGGCATTGAGACGCAATAAGCTCAGGCGTTAACTGCGAAAGTTGACATGACCCATCTTGCGGCCAGGTTTGACCTCTAACTTGCCATAGAGATGCAGGGCTGCATTGGTTTTGCGCAGCTCGGGTAGGCGGTCCATATCGTCACCGATTAGGTTTTCCATCCGGATATCACTGTGGCGCGCTCCATCACCCAAGGGCCACCCGGCCACGGCCCTGATATGTTGCTCAAATTGGCAAATGTCACAGCCATTTTGTGTCCAATGGCCTGAATTGTGCACGCGGGGGGCAATCTCGTTGACGATGAAGCCGTCTGCGGTGACGAACAGCTCAACCCCCATAACTCCCACATAATTCAACTTATTCAGGATTTTAGCGGCTATCAAAACCGCATCCATGCGCTGCGATGTGGTGAGATTGGCCGGGACGGTTGTGGCGTGTAAAATTCCATCGCGGTGTACGTTTTCACCGGGGTCAAAGCACGCTACTTGGCCGTCGCTGGCCCTTGCCGCAATCACTGAGACTTCATGACTGAAATCGATGAAGCCTTCCAAGACGGAGGCGGAGCCGGCCATAGCCTGCCAGGCGGCTGGCATATCTGACGCCTGTTTGAGGCGCATCTGACCTTTGCCGTCATAGCCCATACAGCGGGTTTTTAGGATCGATGGCGCGCCGATACGCGCGACGGCAACGTCGGCCTGTTCGGCGTTTGTCACATCAGCATAGGGCGCGACTTTGAGGCCCAATCCCGTGAGAAACTCTTTTTCGCTCAAACGATCCTGAGACACGGCAAGTGCCTGACGGCCGGGATGGATTGGGCAGATATCTTCAATGATATCTAGGGCCGACATCGGGATGTTTTCAAATTCATAGGTGATGACGTCAACAGATTGTGCAAAGGCTCGCAGGGCCTCGCCATCGTCATAAGAGGCCATTGTCACCCACTGGGCCACTTGGCCCGCTGGTGGATTGGCGCCTGGTTCAAAAATATGTGTGTTCAGCCCAAGACGGCTTGCAGCCACGGAGAGCATTCTGCCCAATTGGCCGCCGCCCAAAATCCCAATCGTGGCCCCTTGGGGCAATGGGTTATTCATCAACAGGCTCCTGCGGAATAGAAGCCGAGAGCGCCGCGCGCCACGCGTCAAGCCGGGCCGCAATCTCAGGGTCCTGCGTGGCCAGCATGCCCGCAGCCATCAAGCCTGCATTTGCAGCACCTGCAGGACCAATTGCCATTGTGGCCACCGGATAGCCTTTTGGCATTTGCAGAATGGAATACAGGCTGTCGATACCCGAGAGCGCTTTGGTTTGTACAGGAACACCAACAACCGGAATACGGGTTTTTGAAGCCACCATGCCGGGCAAATGCGCAGCGCCTCCAGCGCCGGCAATGATCACTTTTAAACCACGCTCAATTGCGCTTGTGCTATAGTCCCAAAGCCGATCGGGGGTGCGATGTGCCGATACGATTTTGCTTTCGTAGAGAATGTCCAAGGCGTCGAGTATATCGGCGGCGTGTTTCATTGTGGGCCAATCTGACTGGCTGCCCATTATTATTCCGACATGCACCATAGTTTTGCCCCGTATTTTGCCGCTAGAGAAAGCTCAAATTAACCTATCGCGGAAGATTAGGCAATAATATCGGGCGTGAGTTCGTCTTCGCATCTGGCAATTTGATCCTTGAGGAGCAATTTTTTTTTTTAAGCTGTTTTACTGCCAGCTGGTCGATGCCTTTTTCGGCCAATACTGAAATGGCCAAGTCGAGATCGCGATGCTCTTGACGCAGTACTTCAAGCTGGATTGCCAATACCTCGATATGGTTTAGTTGGCTACCGGCTTGCATGGGAGACCACTCGCATATTTCTCCCTCTTGTAGTGGTTTTAAGTCGAATTGAGAAGCAGGCACTTGCGCATGTAACCATTGATCACCATATCTCTTAACGGAGATTGCCTCTTGAGGGATCTTTGAGACCGTCGCTTTATAAAGGACCATGATATGTCGAAATTGACCCTCGGAACCCACCCCTTTTTGCTGGGATTTGATCAGCTTGAACGGTTGGTCGAGCGCACGGCGAAAACTGGTAATGAGGGTTATCCTCCTTATAATATAGAACAAACCTCCGAGAACTCTTACCGGATCACCTTGGCTGTGGCAGGCTTTGGAGATCATGATTTGTCAATCACCGTTGAAGATAGCCAGTTGGTTATTCTTGGCCGTCAAGCAGATGAAACAGCGGATCGGGTGTATTTGCACAGAGGAATCGCCGCGCGGCAATTCCAGCGGACATTCCTGTTGGCCGATGGAGTCGAGGTGGGCGAGGCCATAATGGAACATGGGCTGTTGCATGTCGACCTAAAGCGCGCTCTACCAGAGACAGTGATTCAGAAGATTAAGATCAAAAGAGGATAAGCAGATGAAAGATCAATTTGGCGTTTTAGCAGATCGCATTGTTTACCTTAAACCCATCGATAAGGCTGACTTGCCTGATGAGGTGATCGAAGAAACCAGGGATATCGACCAACTTTGGTCCGTTCACAATTCTGAGGGTGAGCAATTGGCATTGGTTGGCGATTTGGATCAAGCCTATGATATGGCGCGTGAGTTTAGCTACTCACCGATGACCCTGCATTAATATATTGAGATTCGGACTGAACCGCTGGCTTTGGTGATAGAGTATGTGGTGACAATCGGCGCGCGGGTCAGCTGAATGTGATCCGCGCGGCGTTCTTATGGGCCGATCAAGCCCATGCTTTCCAGCTTCAGCAAGACCTGATGCGCGCAGTCGTCGACTTCCACATACTCAGTTTCAAGGCGCAATTCAGGCGTCTTGGGAACATCATAGGGGTCTGAAATTCCTGTGAACTCCTTGATTTTTCCGGCACGGGCGAGCTTGTAGAGACCCTTACGGTCCCGACGCTCGCATTCATCTATCGAGGTGGCGACATGTACCTCAACAAAGGCCCCAAAGGCCTCCACGTCCTCGCGCACTGCATGCCGGGTCGTGGAATAGGGGGCGATGGGGGCGCAGATGGCGATGCCACCGTTTTTGGTGATTTCGGAGGCGACATAGCCAATACGGCGAATGTTTAAATCGCGGTGCTCTTTGGAAAAACCAAGCTCTGACGATAGGTTTTTGCGCACAATGTCACCATCAAGAAGGGTGACAGGCCGCCCACCCATTTCCATCAATTTGATCATCAAGGCATTGGCAATGGTCGATTTTCCGGATCCAGAAAATCCTGTGAAAAACACTGTAAAGCCCTGTTTATCACGCGGGGGTCGTGATTTACGGAGCTCACTAACCACCTGTGGAAAGCTGAACCATTCGGGGATTTCCAAACCTTCGGACAGCCTGCGGCGCAGTTCGGTGCCAGAGATGTTCAAAACTGTGAAACCTTTTTCCACCTCATCGGCGGGCTCATATTGTGCGCGCTCTTGCACATAAACCATATGTTTGAAATCAACCATTTCAACGCTGATTTCAGATTCAAAGCTGCGGAACAACTCCTGTGCATCGTAGGGGCCGTAAAAATCTTCGCCGACGGAGTTTTTCCCCGGCCCGGCGTGGTCACGTCCCACAATGAAATGGGTGCAGCCATGATTGGCGCGGATCAACCCATGCCAAACGGCTTCGCGTGGCCCGGCCATACGCATTGCCAAGTTCAAAAGCGACATGGCTGTTGTCGACGATGGGTATTGGTCCAGCACTGCCTCATAGCAGCGCACGCGGGTAAAGTGATCGATATCGCCGGGTTTGGTCATGCCCACCACCGGGTGGATTAATAGATTAGCCTGTGCCTCCTTAGCGGCGCGAAAGGTTAACTCTTGATGGGCACGGTGCAAGGGGTTGCGGGTTTGGAATGCCACCACCCTGCGCCACCCCATTTTGTGAAAATAAGCGCGCAGCTCGTTTGGTGTGTCACGGCGGCCGCGAAAATCATAATGTACCGGCTGCTGGATCCCGATCACGGGGCCGCCCAGATAGACCGCTCCAGCCTGATTGTGCAGATAGTTTACCGCTGGATGCGCCAGATCATCTGAGCCGAAAACCATCTCAGACTCCCGCGCCTTATTGGGCAGCCAGCTGTCGGTTACAGTGATGGTGGCGAGGATCACTCCCTCTTGATCGCGCAATGCGATATCTTGGCCAAGCTCAATGCTGTCTGCAAATCCTTGCGATACATCAAGGGTGATGGGTATGGGCCAAAGCGCGTCATCTGCAAGGCGCATATTTTCCACAACGCAGTTGTAATCTGCTTGGCTTAAAAAGCCCTTGAGAGGATTAAACCCGCCGTTCATCAGCAATTCCAGATCGCAAATTTGTCGGGGTGTCAGGTCCCAAGAGACCAGTTCTGCCGCCTCCATCTTTATTTTCTGGACGCGGTCATAGCTTACGTAAAGTTCGGGGACCGGTGCTAAATTTTTTTGCATAATAAGTGTCTCGTTGGCTGAGCTGCAGTTATGTTCGTCAACATATCATTATGGCAAGAAACACGTACAGAGTGTGAATTAGGTTCAGAGAAAAATGGCCTTAGATGTTTCTCCGCTGTGGATATAATAGATTAATTTTTCTCACGGTTACTAGGGGGGCGTAAAAATAAGGACAGTGTACAGAGGCTGTTAAATTTGTGGATGATTTGTTCTTTTGTCCAAGTGTTAAAAAATACTATCTGTGTTAATTGAAGTCTTTGAAAATTCTGTTCAAGCCGTGAATGTGGTTTTGAGTGGGATTAAATTAACCCTGCTCAAAACCCTATGATATTATACTTGTTCAGCAATAAAGCGTTCTGCTTCCAGCGCCGCCATGCAACCCATGCCAGCACTTGTAACTGCTTGGCGATATTTATGGTCGGTCAAATCACCGGCTGCAAAAACCCCTGGGATTGAGGTTTCGGTGCTGTCTGGTTTGGTGACAACATAGCCACCCATATGGGTTTCCAACACATCTTTGACCAATTCATTGGCCGGAGCGTGACCGATGGCTACGAATACACCTTTGCAAGGGATGTCGGTAATCTCGCCGGTTTTGGTATGCTTTACTTTCACACCCTCCACACCAAGAGGCAGATCTGTGCCATAAACTTCGTCGATCTCGTGAAACCACAGGGGCACAATTTTTTCGTTCTTCATTAATCGATCAATCAAAATACGTTCGGCGCGCAGCTCGTCGCGACGGTGGATTAATGTGACTTTTGACGCAAAATTGGTGAGAAACAGTGCCTCTTCAACAGCGGTGTTGCCGCCGCCCACAACCACAATCTCTTGCCCACGATAGAAAAAACCGTCGCAAGTGGCGCAGGCCGAAACGCCAAAGCCTTTGAATTTTTCTTCGCTTTCAAGGCCAATCCATTTGGCCCGCGCGCCGGTGGCCAAGATCACTGCGTCGCAGGTGTAGAGTGTGCCGCTGTCACCCTGCGCTTTGAAAGGGCGTTCGGAGACGTCAAGATTAGTAATGATATCGCCGATGATCTCAGCGCCCATAGCTTTTGCATGCTCTTGCATCCGGATCATTAAATCGGGGCCTTGTACTTCGGAATCACCGGGCCAGTTTTCCACTTCGGTGGTGGTGGTTAGCTGCCCGCCGGGCTCGATTCCTTGCACCAAAATTGGCTCCAACATTGCGCGACTAGCGTAAACCCCGGCGGTGTAGCCCGCGGGGCCGGAGCCGATGATCAATACTTTGGTTTGGCGCGTGTTAGACATGGGAATTCCTATGATTAAACTTTGAGGCGTCATATATACGCGCCAGCCGTCAGGCAAAAGCCCAAACCGAGATCTTTCCCCTTGGAAGGGGGGTCGCGAATTATTGTTGCGCAATGTTGAAATATTATTGCGTTTGGTGGACGATTTCGGTATGTTTTGCGAGTATTGTAGAAAGGTATGAGCTGTATGCACCGTTTGGATGACATTGATCGCATGATTTTGGCTGAACTTCAGGCTGATGGTCGGATGACGAATGTTGAGTTGGCCAAACGTGTTGGGATATCAGCGCCGCCATGTTTGCGCCGGGTGCGCACTCTGGAAGAGACTGGCTATATATGCGGCTATCACGCGGATATTGATGCTCGGAAACTGGGATTTGAGGTACAGGTCTTCGCTATGGTAGGGCTGCAAAGCCAAGCTGAAGCGGATCTGTCTGCATTTGAGGCCCGCTGCGTGGGCTGGCCCTTGGTGCGCGAGTGCCACATGCTCAACGGCGAAGTTGATTTCGTGTTGAAATGCGTGGCGCCCGACCTGTCGACTTTCCAATCTTTTCTCACAGAAGAGCTGACTTCTGCGGATAACGTGGCCTCGGTTAAAACATCTTTGGTGATCCGTGGTGCAAAAGATCAGCCTGGAGTGCCATTTGAGGTATTGGAAGAGCGGTTGTCAAAACGCCCATAGGCCTCATTCATAGGCTTATGCAGGCAATCAAGCGACCATAGTCAGCTGCGTTGTGATGCACACAATGGCGATAGGAAAAGAATCGGTCTGGATCGGCATAGGTACAATGTCCGGTCCATTCCACCTGTTTTAATCCCGCGCCACGCAAAATCGATAAACCGTAGCCCGGTAAATCAAATTGATATCGATCACCTTGGCCTTGAGCGAAAAACCGAAGCGCCTCTGGGTCATCGCAACATATGTCGTCTAAAAAATCAGGCCCAACCTCATAGGCTTTTTGGCTGATGCTTGGGCCGATGGCCGCGCAGATCGCGTTGCGATTCGCGCCCATTTTTTCCATAGCTGCAACGGTACTTTGCAATACGCCGGCCTTTGCGCCTTTAGATCCCGCATGGGCCGCCCCGATGACTTGTGCCTCCGGATCGTAAAACAAGACAGGCTGACAATCCGCCGTGAGAATGCCCAAAATCACGCTGGGGGTGGCAGTGACCATGGCATCTGCTTTTGTACTGTCAGGGGATATGGCGCTCAAAGTCACGACGTCAGCTGAATGAATTTGATGCACCGATTGCAGCTGTGACTCTGCCGCGCCAAAATATTCGGCAACGGCGGCTCTATTTTTTTGCACATCGTCCGGCCTGTCTTGAGAACCGCGGCCACAGTTCAATCCTTGGTATATCCCGCGAGATGTACCGCCTAGACGGGTAAAAAATCCGTGTTTTGCACCAAAAAGCAGGTCTGATTTAATAGGGTTAAGGGTCATACCTCTAACCCCGGCGGCAGCTCCTGAGTAGTGGCGGCCAGTCCCATCACTTTGAATAAATTTCCCATTTCATCTGGGTGTGTGAGCCTGCGGTGGGCTGCTATATGCGTATCTAGGGCGGTGCCGGTCAGCCTTTGCGCCAATGCTTGCGCCCTTTGGGTGATGCCCAACCGCTCCAAAAACACCCCTTGAGTGGTCAGGCGTGATGCTATGGCGGGTGCCGCGCTGTTGAAGATGGCCTCAAAGTCGGTGTGAGCGGTGAGGTCGGTCATGCCCGGGGCTGTCAACGGGTTGACCATTTTGTGATCTCCAATGGCCTGCAACGTATCCCCTTGTGAGCGCCAATCCCCATAATCGACAATCAGCGCCGCACCGCCATGCACTGAGATGCGCTCTGAAATTTCCACTATGATGGGCGTTAATGCCGGACAACACTCTACGATGTCGCCGGGCTGGGTATCGTCGAGGCGGTGGGTTAAAAAATCAAACAGCTGCGGCGCAGCGCGGCCAAAATTCAACGCTCCACCGCGCGCACCGATCAAGATTTCTTCCCAAGCGGCTGTGGTTCGGCAAAATTGTCGGATGGGAAGTGCGTCAAAAAACTCGTTGGCAATTAAAAACAGCGGAACTTGGGGCAGCGTGCTAATATCCCAGTGATGAATCACACCAGGAATGGCCTCAGCCTGAATGTCGCGCAGCTTTGGCGCGCTCTCCAGCATATGCACGGGCAGTTGATCGAAGCCTGAAATCGCCGGGGCAATCCGGCGTAAATCGCGCATCAATGTGCCCTTGCCGGGCCCTAACTCCACAACTATCGCATTCTTGGAGCTTCCCTGCGCCTTCCAAGCGGATCCCAGCGCCAGGCCAATTATCTCGCCGAACATTTGACTGATCTCTGGCGCCGTTACAAAATCGCCTTGACGGCCAAACACCTCTTGATGGGTGTAATAGCCATGTTTGGGATGCATTAAGCAATCGGCCATATAATCGGCCACGGTGATTGGACCATCAGCCGCAATGCGTTCGCGCAATATGTCACAAAGCGCGGTCACGTCTTGCAAGCCTTGGCCATCAGCCAAAACCCCACAATCAGCATCGGCAGTGACAGCATTTGCCCCATGGTCAGCCCCCATGATCCGAGTTGCAGCGCATAGCCAATTGGATTTTGCAGTGTTTGAAAATGCGCATCCGGTTGGCGCACCATCTCAACCAAAAAGCGTGTTAGCCCGTAGCCAGAGATAAATAATCCAGTTAAAAGTCCGGTGCGGCGCAGAGCCTTGGTTCTAAATAACAGGTGAAGGAGCGCCACGCTCAAAATCAGCCCTTCCCCCAAAGCCTCGTAAAGCTGTGAGGGATGTCTCGCACATAGTCCCATAACCGCATCAGAGCAGGTTTGTGCCTCATATCCGGGGAAAACAACACCCCAAGGCAGGGTTGTCTCTCGGCCCCAAAGCTCCGCGTTGATGAAATTGGCCAAACGACCAAACAGCAATCCCGCAGGGGCAGAGACAGCCATGACGTCGGCGGCGCGCAGCATGGGGATTTGATATTTGCGGCAAAATAGGATGCCGGCCATCACAACGCCTAAGAATCCGCCATGGAACGACATGCCGCCATCATAAATGCGCAGTGCGGCGATGGGGTCTTCAAGATAGTAGAGTGGCTTGTAAAACAAGACATAGCCCAAGCGGCCGCCCACAATGATACCGATGATCAGCCATGTGATTAAATCGTCAAGGTTTTTCTCGCTGAATGCTGCTTTGTCTTCTGGCCAGAGGTTTGGCCTGCGGATTGCCAGTCGCATCAGCCAGCCTGCGACTAAGATGCCTAAGATATAGGCCAAGGCATACCAGCGGATTGCCAGCTCGAAGCCGCCAAGGCTGAAATCAGTGCCTCCGATGGTGAAGTGCCACTGCGGAATATTCAGTGCAAAAAGCACTGGGGAGATGTCGGGAAATGGAATCGAAGCTAACATACTCTTTCATTCCCAGCGCAGCGGGTTAAGTCAAGCTTGAGAATTCTTATTGTAGCCCCCATATAGGTATAAAGCGCGATATCGCCACCAAGGAGACAGATGATGCAAAGCAAGAATAAGTTTATGGATGACATTGGCCAAATGATGACTAATGCGATGGGTGTGGCCCAAGGCGCAAAAGATGAGGCTGAGACAGCGATGAAAAGCTTGATGGATCGCTGGCTGGCTGATCGAGATTTTGTGACGCGTGAGGAATTTGATGCAGTGCGTGCCATGGCGCAAAAAGCCCGTGAAGAGAATGAGGCTTTGAAAAGCCGGCTTGACGTGTTGGAAGCGGCTGGGCCGAAGAAAAAGACAACGACAAAGAAATAACCCCTAAGTGAGGTTATGTGAAAGGCCGTCCATTATGGGCGGCCTTTTTCGTTTTGGGGAGCATTTTGTTGGCAATTTTTAATCTTCTCCACAGATAAATGACTTATCCCCAGATATTTTACTGGACAGGGTAGTGTCTTGAAGACACCATACTTGGTAGAAAAAGGTGGGGGATCCGCAAAATATTGGGACTAGTACAATATTTTGTGGCGGCTCGCTGGCTTAAATATTTCCCAGAAGGGGGCCGTTATGGGACTGTCTAACCACGCGTTTGATTTTGAAGATCTGCACCCAATTGATATGGTGCAAGACATCGCCGCCAACCAAGAGTGGGAATTTAATCGGATCGCCGATGATCAAATCTCAATGGAAATTGCAGGCCAATGGCGCAGCTATTCGATCACTTTGGCTTGGTCAGAGGCGGATGAAACCCTGCGGTTGATCTGCACATTCGATATGGAACCGCCAGCGCATCGCATGAACGAGCTCTATGCGGCGCTGAATGCGGTGAATGACAACTGTTGGGCGGGCAGCTTTACCTATTGGGAAGCTCAAAAGCTGATGGTTTTCCGCTACGGTTTGATTTTGTCCGGCGGGCAAGCCGCTAGCCCGGGTCAAATTGACACCATGATTTCAGCGGCGGTTGTATCGGCCGAGCGCTATTACCCGGCCTTCCAATTGGTCACTTGGGGTAAAGAAGACTTAGAGACCGCGATGCAGGTGGCCATTGCAGAGGTCCACGGCTACGCGTAATACTAGCTAAAATGAAACATTTGTGGATCATGTGAAATGATTTCTAAGAATATTTCTGACCGTGGCCTAGTGCTGCTTGGGTGTGGCAAAATGGGATCGGCCCTTTTGTCTGGTTGGCTCGAGCAAGGGATAGACCCTAAATCTGTGTGGATCTTGGATCCAAAGCCCAGCGAATGGATCCTGTCGATTGGGGTGCGCGTGAATGAAATGCTGCCCGATGATCCTGCTGTTGTAATGGTTGCCGTCAAACCTCAGATGATGGGCGAAGCTTTGCCACGCTTACAACGATTCGGATCTGCCACCACCCTGTTCATCTCTGTCGCCGCGGGCACGCCCATGTTGGCGTTTGAGGAGGTCTTGGGGTGGTCCACACCGATTGTGCGCGCGATGCCCAATACACCGGCGGCGGTTGGCCAAGGAATCACTGCTTTGATTGGTAACGGTCGCGCCACAGAAAAAGACCTCTCTGAGGCGCAAAATTTGATGGCGGCTGTAGGTCTAACGATTGTGTTGCAGGATGAAGGCCAGATGGATGCCGTTACAGGTGTGTCTGGCTCAGGGCCTGCTTATGTGTTCCATATGATTGAGACTTTGGCGCAGGCTGGTGTTAAACAAGGTCTGCCCGCTGACATGGCCATGCAATTAGCGAAGGCTACTGTGGCTGGGGCAGGGGCTTTGGCCATGCAGTCTGATGAGAGTGCAGAGCAACTTCGCGTCAACGTTACAAGTCCAAATGGCACTACGCAAGCGGCCTTAGATGTTTTGATGCGAGACAAGACAGGGTTGCAATCGCTGATGACCAAAGCCGTGAAAGCGGCTACCAAACGCTCGCAAGAACTCTCCAATGGCTGAGATAGTTTTTGACGATTTTATGAAGCTCGACATCCGAGTGGGTGTGGTGACACGCGCGGAGCCCTATCCCGAAGCTCGTAGGCCTGCGATCAAGCTTTGGGTCGATTTTGGGGGAACGTTGGGTGAGAGAAAGTCATCGGCACAGCTCACAACTCATTACACTCCTGAAACTTTGATCGGTACCAGTGTGATGGCCGTTGTTAATTTCCCACCCCGCCAAATTGGCAAATTCATGTCTGAAATTCTGGTGCTTGGTGTTCCGGATGCGGCAGGCGAAGTTGTGTTGATACGTCCTGATATGGATGTACCTATCGGTGGAAGTTTATTTTAATGCGAGTTCTGATCAGTCGTGAAATGCCCTTAGAAGTTGTCCGGCTTGTGGAAGCTAAATTTGACGTAACGCGGCGCCAGAGTGATTTTCCGATGACGGCCCTCGAAGCGCAAGCGGCTATGGCCGAGTATGACGCGATACTTGCCACATTTTGTGATGATTTTTCCGCCACCGCTTTTGAAGGCTTGCACGATGTGCCCTGCAAATTGGTGGCCAACTTTGGTGTGGGTATCAATCATATTGATGTCGCGGCTGCGCAACGTGCAGGGATACGTGTGACCAATACCCCCGGTGCCGTCACTGAGGCTACCGCTGATATTGCGCTCACCTTGATGTTGATGACCTGCCGCAGAGCCAGTGAGGGTGAACGTATGGTGCGTGCGGGAGACTGGCATGGCTGGGGGCCAACTCAGCTATTGGGCATGCATATGTCTGGTAAAACTGTAGGTATTATTGGCATGGGCAGAATCGGCCAAGCGATCGCACAGCGCTGTCGCCTTGGCTTTGGTATGCCCATTGTGTTTTTCAACCGGTCTGAGAAAACGACTGAGGGCTGTACTCAATTACCGTCGATCCAAGCGGTGATGCAGGCCTGTGATATAGCGGTTGTGGCGCTGCCGGGGGGCGCTGATACGCACCACATGATTGAGGCGCAGGCCCTCTCCGCTTTGCGCCCTCATGCGGTATTGGTCAATATTGCCCGTGGTGATGTAATCGATGAAGCGGCATTGATCGCGGCGCTGTCTGCGGGACAAATTACGGGTGCTGGGCTTGATGTTTATGAGAATGAGCCACTGGTTCCACAGGCTTTGAAAGACATGCAGAACGTCACGCTTCTACCGCATATGGGCACGTCTACGTTTGAAGTTCGATTGGATATGGGGGTGATGGCTGTGGCCAATTTGACCGCCTTAGCAAATGGGCATGATCTGCCCAATCAAGTCTAGCCGGGCAGGGTAAATCGATGACTAAGCTTTTATCTCACATCTCGATCAGTCCCGCCACACTTGCGGATGCGAAGCCATTCTGGAGATCTATGCCTCCTATGTGCGCGACAGTTCTGTTTCATTTGAAGCGGATCCGCCCAGCCTTGCGGAGATAGAGGCGCGAATTTCTGCCAATCTCTGTTATCACGGCTATTTTGTTGCTAAGAAGGCTGGGGTGATCTTGGGCTATGCTTACGGAAACCAATACCGCCCCCGCCCGGCCTATAACACAACAGCTGAGGTGAGTGTCTATCTGGCGCCGCAGGCCAAAGGATGCGGATTGGCGCGCGCTTTATAAGGTGCTTCTTGCGCATTTGGCGGCGCGTGGATCTCACACAGTGATCGGCATCGTCACGACCCCAAACCCTGCAAGTGTGCGCTTACATAATGCCTGTGGGTTTGAACTGGTGGGTACCCTACGTGAAGTGGGACGCAAATTTGACAATTGGCACGGCACAGCGATCTATCAGCGTATGATCGGTAACGATGAAACTGCCGCCTAGTTTGGATATCTTATGCAGCACTGTCCCATCCGTAGATTACAGCCGAATGACCAGACCTTGTCAGAGGTTTTGACTCTGATCCGTACCTCTTTTGCCTTTATGACTGGCGCATCGATCCGCCCAGTTCGATGCACCAACTCACGGTACAAGACCTGTCAGATCAGGCGCAAGCAAGTTGGGTCTTGGCTATGGGCGACCCGGTGGAGGCCTGTGAAGTGGCCAGCCCTTTACCGCATGCGCTCTATCTTGGCAAAATGGCGGTGGGATGCAATCCTGCGTGGCCAGGGCGTGGGGCGGCTGTTGGTGGCCGCCTGTGCGAAGATTGCGCGCGAAATGGGGCATGACCGGCTTGAACTGCAAGTGCGCATTGAATTGGTGGAAAATCAACGGGCTTTCGCCAAGATGGGCTTTGTGAAAGTTTCGGAGAATTGCCATCCGGGCTATGGCTGCGGGACGGAAATCACCATGCAGAAAATTTTGAGCGCAGTGAAGCCATCCAAATTGTAAATTCGCGACATTTTTTCGATGATTTGACTAGTTTTTGCTTTCTCCTACGGTCGGCCTTGCTAGCGTAGCGGCATAAGTAAATGGTGCAAAGGGTGGTTTATGCCCAGTGTGCGGCGCTGACGGAGAGGTCCGGCTGAGGTTATATCCACTTGTGCATTTCACTGAGCTTGGTGCCACCCAGCTGGCTAACAATCTTGGCGCGTAACTTGCGCATGCCAGATAGCCATTTTTCGTAATGTGAGGCTTTGAACTCCATATATCCCGCCACATCTGGATGTGGTAGAATCATGAAGGTCTCTGCCTCCATAGCATCCGTCACCCTTTGGGCCACGACTTCAGGACTTAGTACGTTGGGCAGTTCTTCAGCCTGAGCGGGGTCGTCATAGCCCAACATTGGCGTGGCCACATATTGCGGGCAGACAACTGAAACTTTGACGCCTTGGTGCCCATGCGTGATCGTTAAGGCCTCCGACAGGCCGACCGCGGCATGTTTGGTGCTGGAATAAGCGGCATCGCCAATTTGATTGAGTACGCCCGCCGCCGAGGCCATTTGGGCCAGATATCCATCGCCGCGCGCAATCATGGCGGGCAGAACTGCGCGTGTTGCATAGACATGGGCCATGACATGCAGCTGCCAACAGGCCTGCCATGTGCTGTCGGTGGCAGAGGCTGCATGATCAGGCTCCCCCCGGAAAATACCCGCGTTTGAGAAAAATATATCCACTGGGCCAAATTCGGCCTCCACACGAGCTACAAGGGCTTGGATCTCCCGTTCATCAGTCACATCACAGGTGCAGGCCAGCCCATCAATCTCAAGGGCGACGGCACTCGCTGCGGCGGCATCTAGGTCGGCCACGGCAACCCGCGCACCGCGGGCGGTGAATTCGCGGGCAAGCGCTGCGCCGATCCCGCGTCCAGCACCCGTAATAATTGCTGTTTTTCCGTTGAAATCCATGCCTATGATGCCCCAACATGATTGCCCAATTCACCGCAATGCAACACTGGAAGCCGCCCTATGTCCAGCCCCATCGGAGGTCAGCCAAATGACAACGTTAGACTATCTTGAAAAGCTGCTGGCCTTTGACACCACCAGCGCCCATCCGAATGCAGATTTGATCGCTTGGATGCAGGCGCAGTTGGTGGCTATGGGGGCTAAGGTGCAGATTATTGAGAATGCAAAAGGCAGCAAGGCCAATCTGTTTGCCACCATCGGGCCTGGCGATCGTGGAGGGGTGATGTTGTCGGGTCATACCGATGTGGTGCCGGTGGCGGGGCAGATTTGGACCGTTCCCGCCTTCGCCATGACTCGCAAAGACGGCAAAGTCTATGGTCGAGGATCGGCGGATATGAAAGGATTTGTGGCCGCAATGTTGAGCGCAGCCAAAAAAGCGTCAGGTCAAAATCTGCGCACGCCGTTGCATCTGGCGCTGTCCTATGATGAGGAAATTGGCTGCATCGGTGTGCGCTCGATGATTGATATGCTGAGTGCTGCTCCGCATCTACCTTTGATGTGCGTTGTGGGCGAACCTACAGGGCTTGCGGTGGCTACAGGCCATAAGGGCAAGATGGCCGCTCGTGCTCGATTTACGGGCCGCGCTGGGCATTCAGCCCTGGCGCCTTTTGCAGTGAATGCGCTTTATTTAGCCAATGATTTTATAACGATCCTGCGCGATGTGCAGGCGGATTTGCAAGCTAGTGGCGGGCAGGATGCAGATTATGATGTGCCTTATACAACCTTGCATGTGGGACGGATCTCCGGCGGTGGGGCGCTTAACATTGTGCCACATCATTGTGAGTTGGATTTTGAGATCAGAAATCTTGCACAGGATGATCCGCAGGAAATTTTGCAAAGGTTAAAGCGGGCCGCACAGCAGATTGCCGATACCGCACGCACAGATGCGCCGGAGGCCAGTGTGGAGATTGAGGTGTTCAACACCTATCCCGGTTTAGATACGCCTCCGGGGGCGGCAGTCGTCGGGTTCGTGAAATCTCTGACCGGCGCCAATGGCAGCTACAAAGTGGCCTATGGCACGGAGGGCGGATTGTTCAACCAAAGGCTGGGCGTGCCCACAGTTGTTTGTGGTCCCGGCGATATGGCGCAGGGTCATAAGCCCGATGAGTTTGTTTCCGAATCGCAGCTCACCGCCTGTGACGTGATGCTGTCTAATCTGGTAGTGCGCTTGGTGGAGGGAGTTTAGGCTAGGTCGGCTTGCACCCTTGCATTCAAATACTGCGCAAAATCATAGTTGGGCCGCTCTAGGTGCGACAGATGCCCCGGCGTGGCCATGGCCGAACATAAGCCGCGATACACTTTCTCGGTGCAGCCGCGGTCCTCAATATTAACCTCATCCAATAGGGTTTTAAGCTGGGCGAAATGGCCCTGTGCATCTGGGTCGTTTACATAGTCTGGGCTCATACCGCCGCCAAAGGCGATTTGAACCTGTCCCACGCCATGCGGATGCAGGCTGAGATACCAAAAATACCCTGGGGTTAGGGTGATCATCAAACTGGGATAGATGGCCAGAAGATAGGTCATGCGCCGCCGCTCGCCCTCAAGCTTGGTGTTGCTAGGATGAGCCAAGGCGATCTTGAGCGTCTCGTCTTTCAAGATGGTGTGATAGTTGAACGCCGGCAGGCCAGGGGGGCAGATCATCTCATCGAGCTTGGACAAGCCACCAATTGTGCCTGCGTGACAGACTGGCAGATGATAGCTCTCCATAAAATTCTCAGCCAAAATCTTCCAATTGGTGTCCCAAACATGGGTCTCAAAGAAGGTCTCTCTATAGGTCTCCATCGCAAAATCGCCAACCAACTCTTGGACCTGTGCAAGTTCTTGCGCCACAGGACGGGCCTTGGGGTTGAGCGATACAAACAGCCAGCCCAGCCATTCCGCACAGGCTACCGCTGGCAGCACGACATCGCTTTTGCAAAAGGCGGTATTTTGATCCATCGCAGGCGCACCGCGCAGACGGCCATCAAGGTTATAGGTCCAAGCATGATAGGGGCAGACAATGGAGCGGATGTTGCCGCGCCCCTGCAGCAGGGTCGACATCCGGTGGCGGCACACATTCGACATGGCCCGAAGCTGTCCCTGCCCATCGCGCAGCACCACAATTGGTTGGCCGGCCAAATCAAGGGTCAGGTAATCACCCTCATTGGCCAAAGCATCTGCCCGACCGACACAAAACCAATCCTGTGAAAAAATATTGCTCAACTCCGCCTGTAAAAACGCTTGATCAGTATAGACCGAGGGCGGCATCGCACGCGCCTGCTCAAATGGCTGCGCGGCGTTGGCCTGTAAGTCATCAATCGCGGACATGTGGTTCTCCAATATTTCATTAAGTCATGGCAAATTTTGGCGGGGGTGGCAATTCCAAGTGTTGCTACACGTTGAGAAACTCTTAACGGACCAAAGGCTGAGCCTTGAGTTTCTTTGGGATCACAAACCCCAACGGTAGCGTTTCAAAGCACGCTGAGATCTCGATCGCAGTGAGCTTTGACATATTTGAATGTCGCCCCCCAGCCCTTAGCCTGTAAAGATATTAACGGCCTTCACTTCGGTGTAGCTCAAAAGCTCATCGAGGCCTTCCTCGCGGCCGGTGCCGCTGTTTTTGAAACCGCCATGGGGAACGTTGCGGAAATGGGTGCCGGTGCCGTTGACCCAAATATAACCCGCTTCCACCTCCTTGACGAAGCGCATAGTCAGATCAAGGTCTCTGGTCCAAATGGAGGCTGTGAGGCCGTAGTCAACGTCATTGGCCATGGCGATCACCTCGTCTATATTGCGCCATTTCAGAATAGAGAGTATGGGTCCAAAGACTTCCTCCTTGGCAATGCGCATGTCCATTGTGACATCGGTGAAGACTGTGGGTTCCACCCAAAACCCCTTGTCAAACTCTGGCCCGCTGGGGCGCTTACCCCCCGCCACAAGCGTTGCGCCATCCTTTTTAGCAATCTCGATGTAGTCCATCGTTTTGTCATATTGCATTTTGCTGTTCATCGGTCCCATGGAAGACGTCGGATCCAACGGATCGCCCGCTTTCATTTTTCTGATTCGGTCTAGGACCATGGGCAGAACCTTGTCATATACATCTTCATGCAGCATCAGCCGAGAGGTTGAGCCGCAGGATTGCCCCTGCCAGGCGAAATTCATACCTTTAACCGCCGCGGCCCCTGCCTTTTCCAAATCTGCATCAGGACAGATGATCATCGGATTTTTGCCGCCAAGCTCCAGCGACACATGTTTGACCGCAACCTCAGCGGCCGCTCTTTGAATTGCCATGGCGGTGTCCTTCGAGGCTGATAAATCGAGACGCCCGGCTTCTAGCACCACAAAGAGGGCAAATGAAAACCCAATAGTGACAACCACTGAGAACAGCACACCATTATCACCACGCGACCGCTTTGTGCCCGAAATGACGATGTTGAACATCGCAAATGACAATGCCGAAAGGACGGCAAGCGTCTCACCCAATAATCCGGGCATCATGAAGTCTCCCGCTGATCTGCATGTATCATGTACCATCAAGCTTTCTAATACGAACGAGCTCTGGGAATTTTTTCATCCAAATCCCAACTACCAAAAGGGTTCCTACGCCGCCGAGTAAAACCGCACCGACAGGCCCCATCACAGCAGCGAATGATCCCGCTCTAAACGCCCCGACTTCGTTTGAGGCCCCGATAAAGACTTGGTTCACCGCGTTAACTCGGCCGCGCAAATTATCCGGAGTGCACAATTGAATAAGGGTGTTGCGTACATAGACGCTCAGCATATGGGCGCCTCCCAACACGATTAGCGCTGCGATGGACAGCCAGACGGTTTCCGACAAGGCTAATACCGTAGTGAATACCCCGAATATGGCCACGGCAATAAACATGGCGCGACCTGCATGATTGGAGATTGGGTTGGCCATTAAATAAAGTCCCACGGAAATTGCGCCAATGCCGGGCCCCGCTCGCAGCAAGCCCAAACCCGCAGGCCCGATATCAAGGACATCTCGCGCATAAACGGGCAGGAGCGCTGTCGCTCCGCCAAGGACCACAGCGAAAAGATCCATTGAAATGGCGCCCAAAATTACCCGCTGTGTCCAAATATACTGAAAGCCTGCGCTTAATGTTTTCCAATCGGTCGCGCGTTTGGACAGATTCTGAACTAGCTTTGGCATGGTGAGTATCAGAAGTGCTGAAGTGAATAACAAGGCGATTGAGGTGCCATAGGCCGCATAGGGATGCAGGCCATAGAGGAGGCCGCCGACCACAGGCCCGCATATGGTTGCAATTTGAGCGCCGCTGGATGTTGTCGCAATTGCCTGGGCCAAGTGCTTTTCTGGCACCAAATTGGGCACAATAGATTGTCGGGCTGGATTGTAAAAGGCACGCGCTGTGCCAAAGACCGCCATTATGGCAAAGACCATGCCCATGCGCTGTGGGTAGGCAGTCTGTAGCAATAAACACCCGGCAGCGGCGGCCATGGTGATAAGGCTTAAGCTGATGATCCAACGACGTGGGAAACGATCAGCAACATTTCCCGTGACCAATACAAGCAACAAGGCGGGCGCAAATTGCGACAGGCCAATGAGTCCAAGATCTAGCGGGTTGCGGGTCAGATCATACACCTGCCAGCCTACTGCAACGGTTTGAATTTGAATCGCAAATCCGGTGGAGATCAGAGCAATCCAATAATTGCAAAATCCAGCGTTTTGAAATGCAATGAGTTTGGAAGCAGTGCTGGCGCTAATCGCCATTGAGTTTAGGGAACAGGCGCGTCAGGGCCTAGGCCTGCACGCCGTACCCAATATTGCCAAGTCCGGTCATAGCCTTCTCCGGGCTTTGCATCTCCCAAGCGCGGTTGAATAAGGTCAATCTCGCCATCTGTCAGATATTTGACCTTGCCCAATTGCATCGCCTCGGCTTGAAGCTGGGCGTTCACATCAAGATAGACCGCGGTATAGACCGCTTCCTGAATGGATCTGCCAACAACGGTCGAGCCATGACCACGCATCAATGCCGCGCGACCATTGCCCAGCCGCGCCGCGAAATCGGCACCCATGTCATTGCTCGAAATCAACAGATTGGTATCGCCAAATACATCACCAGCATCCCAAACTGGGACATCATGTCCCAACACGCCGCAGGAATGCAGCAAGGGGCGAATGGGGGTATCGGTTATGCCAAAGGGGATCACACCGCGGGAATGGCTGTGTACAACTGACTGCACGTCAGGACGCGCAGCCATCAATGTTCCGTGGATGAAGCGTTCTAAAAAAGGCTTTCGATCGTCACAAACCGCGGTGCCATCAAGATTAAACTCAATAATATCATCCGATGTGACCAATTCTGGGGCAACGGCACGCGCCAATAAAAAGCGATCAGGATCTACGGGGTGACGCACGCTGATATGACCAAAAGCGTCGCAAATTTCTTCATTTGCAAGAATGCGACTCGCAATGACTAGGTCGTTTTTAAGTGATTCAATATCTGACATCATGTTTCCTTGTGCTTAAAGTCTAGCGACCGCTTTGGAGCGGCAAAAGTCAATGCGGAACGTTGTTCCGTCTGGAGGAACGTTGTGCGATGCTGTTTTGAACCCTGCGCTTGTGAGGTCATGTTCATTTCACGGATAGGGCAGAGGAGGCCAGAGTGCGCAAAACTCAAGTGCTAATTGTGGGGGCTGGGCCTGTTGGCCTTACGCTTGCAATTGATCTCGCCCAGCAAGGCATCCACTGCCTCTTAATCGACAAAAAACCGGGGCTAGAGTTCTTGCCGAAAATGGAACGGTGCAACGCGCGGACCATGGAAATTTTCCGCCGTATGGGGTTGGCCGAAAAAATCCGGGTTGCGGGGCTTCGAGGTGACGTCTCAATGGATGTTTTTATCATTCGCTCTATGTGTGAAACCCCATGGCTTCGGTTGGAGTACCCATCTGTTAATGAAGCACGGGCTGAGATTTCGGCTCGCGAAGACACCTCCCTGCCGGCGGAGCCTTATCAGCTGATTTCGCAGTATACTCTGGAGCCGCTTTTACTGGAGGTTGTGAAAGGCTTGCCAACTGTCGAAGTTATGTATGGATGTGAATTCACGAACCTTGTGCAGGATCTGGACGGTGTAACGGCTCGGCTCCACTGCGAAGGGCGGGAGATAGAGATTTGCAGCGACTTTCTGGTGGGATGTGACGGCGCTGGTAGCCCGGTGCGACGGGCGCTTGGGATTCGCTTAACCGGAGAGGGCAACATCTCAAAGATGCGTCAAGCTTTGTATCGGTGTGACGATTTATTCGATCGTTTACCTATGAGTAGTGGACCTGGGGCAGGACGCCATTATCATGTTGCTGACAGCGCAAATTCCTTTTTGATCATGCAAGACTCCACGCGTTACTGGACGCTTCATGCGGTCGTTGAAGATGATGCGGCGATGGCGGCTCAATTTGAGAAAGTTGTGGGCCAGCCCATTGAGTATGAAATGCTTTATGTAGGAGAATGGAAGCAAAACCTCCTATTGGCCGAACGCTACGGCGCTGGGCGGGTATTTTTGGCTGGGGACTCGGCGCATCTCGTTATTCCCACAGGTGGGCTTGGGATGAATACCGGAATCGGCGATGCCATTGATTTGTCTTGGAAACTTGCAGTCGCCCTGCAGGGGTGGGGCGGTCCGGCGCTATTGGCCTCCTATGAGGTGGAGCGCCGGCAGGTGGGGGACCGCAACATCGGTGCTTCGCGCTATGCGTCTACCGGCAGGCGTAAGTGGCGTTCGATGTGGAGAGCCGAGCTTGATCATGGTGGGCCTGAGCAAGATGCAGCAAGGGCAGATTTTCTGAGGGTTACCGATGAGGAACAACGCAAAACAAATGAGATGATCGGTGCGGAACTCGGATATCGTTATGTTGCAAGCCCGGTGATTTCCGAGGAACCTGGGGGGCCGGAACAGCTGTTTCGCACCTATGATCCTACGGCATGTACAGGGGTGCGGTTGCCACATGCCTGGATGGCGCCGGGTGTGTCTTTGTTGGATGATTTTGAGCGCAGCTATACGGTTTTGCGTTTAGGTGCAAAGATTGAACCCATGGATCGCCTTGTCACTCCGCTAAAAACCCTTGGGGCACCGGTTTGCGAACGCATCGTTGATGATCCTCGCCTGCGGGCGCTCTACGGTCGCGACATATTTTTAATACGCCTCGATCTTCATATAGCTTGGCGTGGTAACGCGGCGCCTGACAATCCAGAGCGACTGGCGGCTTTGGTGACTGGGCAGCGGCACACTTAAGTCTTAACATTAAAATTTTTGCGTTAAAAAGTACTGCAATACTGACTGGTACTGTCCATATATTCCGGCCACTATGACCAGACACATCCAAGGAGAAATAAGATGAAGACCCTCACTATCAGCGCATTAGATGGCTTTCAGCTAGGGGCATATCTTGCAGAGCCGGCAGGCGAGCCTCTTGGCGGAATCGTCGTTGTGCAGGAAATTTTCGGCGTAAACGCACATATCCGCTCAATTTGTGACCGTTTTGCTGGGCAGGTTACATGGCCATTGCGCCCGCAATTTTTGACCGTATGACGCCGGGCTTTGAGGTGGGTTATGCCCCCAAGGAAATTGAGCACGCCAAGGGCCTGATGCAAGAATTTGATATCAAATCCAGTCTTCTAGATATTGAGGCGGCCCGAACGCGGGTCTGCGCTGCTGGAAATGTCGGCGTCGTTGGGTTTTGCCTTGGTGGATCCTTGACCTGGCTGGCGGCGACCCGATTGGATGGTTTCAGCGCTGCCAGCTCGTTTTACGGGGGTATGGTCAACCAATTCTCCTCCGAAACCCCGCGTTGCCCGGTCCAGCTACATTACGGCGCCGATGATGCCTCCATCCCTGCTGAAAACTATTTGTCGGTTCGCAATCAATGTCCCGAAGCGGCGTTTTATCTTTATGAAAATGTGGGTCATGGGTTTAATTGTGACCAGCGTGGCAGTTACGCGCCCGAGGCCGCAGCCCTTGCTTGGGATCGCACATTGCAATTGTTCGAGAGCGCATTGGGGTAAGTATTTGGCCATCGGTTTTGTGATATCTCTCGGATTCTTGTCGTGGGCGCCTCCCGGCCACAATTGACGTTGCTGGTTTTAGTGCGCATTATGAGGTGAATTGTGTTTACAGGGGCCAGCCATGCAGTGGAATGAGTTTTCGGACTGGGGCGCAAAGATTTCTCAATGGGCGGCGGATTATCATACCAACTTACGTGACAGGCCTGTGCGTGCCCAGACAGCACCGGGGGATGTGGCGGCTTTGATTGCACCAAGCGCACCCGAGGGTCCGCATCCTATGACAGAGATCATGGAAGATTTTGAACGCGTGGTTATGCCCGGGATCACTCATTGGCAGCATCCGCGTTTCTTTGCCTATTTCCCGGCCAATGCGGCCCCGCCCTCGATGTTGGCGGAGATGTTGGTTTCCACAATTGCGGCGCAATGCATGCTATGGCAAACCTCTCCGGCAGCCACGGAAATGGAGACGGTCATGCTAGATTGGCTGCGTCAAGCGATTGGTCTGCCTGCGCAGTTTTCTGGTGTTATCCAAGATTCAGCCTCATCCGCCACGCTGGCCGCAGTTTTAACAATGCGTGAGCGGGCTTTGAACTGGCAGGGCAATCAAGCTGGGCTTTCGGGGGCTGTGCGGTTGCGGATTTACTGCTCGGCTGAGGTGCATACTTCGGTGGATCGCGCTATTTGGGTCTCCGGGGTTGGACAAGACAATTTGGTACGCATCCCCATCGCAGGTAAACTGCGTGGCATGGATCCTGTGGCCCTAAAGGCCGCCATTCAAGCCGATATCGCGGCCGGCTATCGCCCGGCTGGTATCATTGCCTGCACTGGCGGGACTGGCACTGGCGCCTGTGATGATCTAACCGAAGTGGTGCGCATCGCTAAGGAATTTGACTTGTACAGCCATATTGATGCAGCTTGGGCGGGTGCTGGCATGATATGCCCTGAATTTCGAAAGCTATGGCAGGGTGTTGAGGGGGCGGATTCGATTGTTTTCAACCCGCATAAATGGCTGGGCGCGCAGTTTGACTGCTCGGCCCATTTTCTGGCCAACCCCTCAAGCCTCGTAAAAACATTGGCGATCCAGCCGGAGTATTTAAAAACCCACGGCCATGACGGCTTGATCAACTATTCTGAGTGGTCCGTGCCTCTAGGGAGGCGGTTCCGGGCTTTGAAACTTTGGTTTTTGCTCCGTTCTTATGGTCTCGAAGCGTTGCGGGTTCGGCTGCGCAACCATGTCGCTTGGGCGGAGGATTTGGCAGCAAAGCTGGTGGAGAGCCCGCGCTTTGAGATTGTGACGGCACCCATCTTGTCGTTGTTCACATTTCGCATCGCGGGCCTTGATGATGCAGCTCAAATCGCGTTTGTGAACCGCGTTAATGATGATGGCCGAATTTACATCACGCAAACCAAAGTGGACGAGAAAATTGCGATTAGGTTTCAAATTGGTCAGTTTGACGTGACTGAGGAGGATATCCTTTTTGCCTATGATGTGATGTGCGAGCTGGCTGGTTAATTTGGCGGTACTGCAAGAAATGGTCGCAATTGCCAGGAAATTATGGCATTGCGCCAAAGAAACAAGATGGAACCACAGTCATGGCGCAACTCATTACTATTCTAAACGGTCCGAACCTCAACCTTTTGGGGCAACGTCAACCTGAAATCTATGGCCATGACACTTTGGATGATGTGGCAAAATCCTGCGCGGATATCGCGGTGTCTTTGGGATTGCGCTCTGAGTTGATGCAAAGCAATCATGAGGGTGTGTTGATTGATATGATCCATACGGCGCGGCAAACGTCAGCTGGGATCATCATCAACCCTGCGGCACTCACCCATACCTCAGTGGCGCTATTGGATGCGTTGCATACGTTCGAGGGGCTTGTCCTCGAGGTTCATATCTCCAACGTGCATAAGCGTGAAAGCTTTCGTCATTTTTCCTATGTGTCGCTTCGCGCCGATGGGGTGATAGCTGGATTTGGCGTTCAAGGCTACGGATTGGCCATGCACCGCATGGGCACGCTTCTGGGCTAAGCTAGGGGCTGTGCCCGTTGTGCCGTTAGACGCTCTAATCCTCCCAATAAAATATCCGTTGCCATGTCCCCATAGGCGCTGCGGTAGAGCCCTCGGCCCGGCTGGTGCCAGAGATAAAACCAATTGAGCATGCCAAAGAGCGACATGGTGAGCGGCCGTAGGTCTGAGGGCGCATCTTGCAGGTAATCTGGCGCGATGTCTTGAATTGCAGTGGCAAAAATGCTGACGATGGTACGCTGTATTGCGGCCAAATCCTGCTGCTGTTGAGGGGATAAGGCTGTGGTGCTTTGCAATTGCAGCCGGTGCTCGGCATCCGCCCCGCGATAGGTCATGAGCAAGTCAGCTACCAAATGGCGCAGATGAGTTTCTGGATGCGCGCCATGGTACGATACGGCGGTTATGGCGTCATGTACTTGGGTGAGGTGGCTGTGGAGGATGTCGAACAACAGCTGCTCTTTGCTGTCATAGTAATGATATATCAGAGACTTGGAGATACCACAGGCGCGCGCCACCTGACTAACAGAGGCGCGGTCATATCCGTGAGCCGCAAAATACCCTGCCGCGTTTTTCAAGATGGCGGCGCGTTTTGCATCGTGGTCTTTGGCGATCGGGCGGGCCATGGCTTAACCAGAGGTCCGATTGTCGATCACACGTACGGCTTTGCCTTGAGAGCGGGCAACTGTGTTGTCGTCTCCGGCCCGGACCTCAGCGCTCACACCTACATTTGACTTTATCAATCCCGCTAAGATGGCGCCTGCGGGGGCCGTGCCTTCCACATGGACGATCATATGATCCATCGGGCCTTTCTTGATCAGTTCGATTTGGAAATGCGCAGCCAGTCCAGAAACCTTCATCAGTTGTTCTTCGATTTGGGTCGGGAACACATTGACTCCACGCAAAATGATCATGTCATCACTACGGCCTGTGACCTTTTCCATCCGGCGCATGCTGCGGGCGGTTCCGGGCAATAAGCGTGTCAGATCGCGGGTGCGGTAGCGGATGATCGGAAAGGCTTCTTTGCTCAACGAGGTAAAAACCAATTCACCCAGCTCGCCATCAGCCAACACTGCGCCTGTTTGCGGGTCAATAATTTCGGGGTAGAAGTGATCTTCCCAAATATGCAGCCCGTCTTTGGTCTCTACGCATTCGCACGATACCCCGGGCCCTAAAACTTCCGACAATCCATAGATATCCACTGCATGCATATCAAAGGACTGTTCCACCTCTTCGCGCATGGCGTTGGTCCAAGGCTCTGCGCCAAAAATGCCGACTTGCAACGGAGATTTTTTGGGATCCAAGCCCTGCCGGCGATATTCGTCGAGAATGGACAGCATGTAGGAGGGGGTTACGGTGATTCCGGTGGCTTGAAAGTCTTCGATGAGCCGCACCTGTCGTTCCGTCATTCCAGCTGAAATAGGCACCACAGTCAGCCCCATTCTCTCAGCGCCACCGTGCACGCCCAGGCCACCGGTAAATAAGCCATAGCCATAGGCATTGTGCAGCAGATCGCCACGGCGCAAGCCAGAGGCGCGCAAAGACCGCTCCATGACCACATCCCACATCGCCAGATCCGCCTTGGTATATCCGACCACGGTCGGTTGCCCGGTTGTGCCAGATGAAGCGTGAATGCGGTTGACCTCAGAGCGCGGCACGGCGAACAGGCCAAACGGATAGTTGTCGCGCAGGTCAGACTTCACAGTGAAAGGAAAGCGGCTAAGATCTGCCAAGGACTTTAAGTCATTAGGATGCACGCCTGCTGCGTCAAAGCTGGCCTTGTAATGGGCCACATTGTTATAAGCATGGGCGAGCGACCATTGCATGCGTTGTAATTGCAGGGCCTCAATTTCATCATGGCTTGCGGTCTCAATAGGGTCTAGATCGCCGGATTTTGGAGATAGATCTTTCATAGTATCCTCAAACTTGCTCAAGTATCATCGCTATGCCTTGGCCGACTCCAATGCACATGGTGCACAGGGCGCGCTTATGGCTGTAGAGTTGCATTTCATGGGCCGCTGTGAGGGCGAGGCGTGCGCCCGACATGCCGAGTGGGTGTCCCAGTGCGATGGCACCGCCATTGGGGTTCACGTGATCTGCGTCATCGGCCAATCCCAGCGTGCGCAGGACCGCCAAGCCCTGCGCTGCGAAGGCTTCGTTAAGTTCAACCACGCCGATGTCAGAAAGTTGTAGCCCCAGCCGTACCAGCAGCTTTTGTGTGGCCGGCGCAGGTCCAATGCCCATAATGCGAGGAGGCACGCCCGCCACTGCGGTTCCAGCAATTCGGGCCAAAGGTGTCAAGCCATATTTGGTCACAGCCGCCTCAGATGCGATGATCAATGCTGCGGCACCGTCGTTGACCCCAGAAGCATTGCCAGCCGTCACCGAGCCGTTTTTACGAAAGGGCGTGGCAAGAGCGGCCAATTTCTCAAGCGGTGTGGGGCGGGGGTGTTCATCGGTGTCAAAAACAATTGGATCACCCCCGCGTTGGGGCAAACTGATAGGCGTGATCTCTCGTGCAAACCGGCCGGAGGCAATTGCCGCTGCGGCGCGCAATTGGCTGCGCTGGGCAAACGCGTCTTGGTCATCACGGCTGATGTTGAATTCTGCAGCGACATTTTCGGCGGTCTCAGGCATGCTATCGATACCAAAACGCGCTTTCATCTGTCGGTTCACGAAACGCCAGCCAATGGTTGTGTCGTAAATTTCTGCTTTGCGTGAAAAGGCGGTGTCAGCTTTTGGCATTACCATTGGCGCGCGGGTCATGCTTTCCACACCACCGGCCAAAATCACATCGGCCTCACCCGCTTTGATGGCCCGCGCGGCCATGGCCACGGCGTCCAATCCAGAGCCGCACAGCCGGTTGATCGTGACTCCCGCCACGCTCTCGGGCAATCCGGCCAATAGAGTGGCCATCCGCGCCACATTGCGATTGTCTTCGCCAGCCTGATTGGCACAGCCCATAATCACATCATCAATGGCCTCTGGATCTAAACTTGGCACATCGGCCATGGTGGCGCGGATCACTTGTGCCAGAAGGTCGTCTGGTCGCATTTGGGCGAGTGAGCCGCCAAATCTGCCAATGGCGCTGCGGCGCCCTGCGCAAAGATAGGCTTCGGTCATAGCTGTGGATCCTCGAAATGTTGGCCTTTGATGGTGCGGGATTGTCCGCGAAATTGAGCGATGATTTCTCCTGCTTCGCTGCTGACTTCTATGTCATAAATACCGCTGCGCCTGGCGCGGTGAATCTCGCGAGCGGTGGCAGTGAGCATGGTATCAGTTTTGCCGGGTGCCAAAAAACTAATGCTACAGCTTTGGGCCACAACCTTCTGATTGTAGCTGTTACAAGCATGGGCAAAGGCGGTGTCAGCGAGGGCGAAGATCAGCCCGCCGTGGCAAATTCCATGGCCATTGAGCTTGTCGGGCGTGATGGGCATGGTGACCGTGGCAAACCCAGGGGCAATCTGTGTCACCACAAGACCCAAAGCATGGCTGGCGGCATCATTTGAGTCCAGAGCGGCAGAGGACTTCTCGGCGATTTCCTGTGGTGTCATGCTAGGCTCCGGTATAGCGCGCGGGGCGTTTGTCGAGGAAGGCTGTGACCCCTTCAAGATAATCCGCCGAGTGTCCGCAAGCGCGCTGAATTTCGGCCTCAAGAGCCATATGTGCGTCGAGATCTTGCTGGCCCACCTGATGAATTGCGGCTTTGGTTTGCGCCAGTCCCAGCGTTGCCCCCTGCGCCAACTCAGCAGCCATGGCACGCGCGGCGTTCATGAGATCATCAGGTGCGAAACACTCCCAAACCAAGCCCCAATCCTTGGCGGTGGCCGCCGTGATGGGGGTGGCAGTCATGGCCCAAGCTTTGGCCCGTAATGGGCCAAGGATTTGAGCCAAATGATAGGTGCCACCTGCATCCGGGATCAACCCCACTTTGGCAAAGCTTTGCACAAATTTGGCGCCATCTGAGGCCAATACAATGTCACAGCCAAACACAATATTTGCGCCTGCGCCCGCAGCCACGCCGTTAACTGCACAAATCACCGGCTTGGCGAGATTGCGCAGGTTGTGGACTAAAGGATTGTAAAGCGTGCTTAGGGTCTCGCCGAGGTCAGGTGGCCTGTCCATTTTACGTGGATCGCGTCCGTCTAAGTCTTGTCCGGCGCAAAACCCGCGGCCAGCCCCTGTCAGCACGACCGCGCGAATGGCAGGCTCAGCGGCCTGATCAAGGGCCTCTTGAATGGCCACATGCATCTCGTCATTGAATGCGTTTAACCGCTCGGGTCGGTTGAGAGTGATCTCCATCCAACCACCGTGATTTTGTGTAAGAATGGTGTCGGACAAACCAGCCTCCGCTATTGTTTACACAAACAACTTGCATAGACCGACCGGTTGGTCAATTAATAATCTAAACTTTTCAGGAGATCAATGCATGTTAGATCAACAGAACTTTTCCAGTTTCGTGATGGGGGATTGGATTGCACCTAGTAATCCCAGCCGCGCGGTGTGTTCAGCGATCACAGGCCAAGAGCTTGGATCTGTGGGGGGGAATTTGGATTTATCTGGCATGCGTGATTACGCTAAAACCTATGGTGGACCGGGCCTCAGAGAATTAAACTTTCACGACAGAGCTCGGATGCTGAAGGCTTTGGCCTTACATCTGAAGCTGCATCGCAAAGCGCTCTATCAGCTGTCGTTTGAAACTGGAGCGACGCTGGCTGACAGTAAAATTGACATCGACGGAGGCATTGCCACGCTGTTGGTCTATGCCTCCAAAGGTCGGCGGGAAATGCCGGAGGACTTCATTTTGCCTGATGGTGAATTGGAGTTGCTCAGCCGTGACGGCAGTTTTTTGGGCCAACACGTCTATACGCCTTTGCGCGGGGTGGCGGTGCAAATCAATGCATTTAACTTCCCGGTTTGGGGCATGTTGGAAAAACTTGCGCCAAGTTTGCTGGCCGGGGTGCCCAGTGTGATCAAACCCGCCACCAGCACAGGATATGTGACCCAAGCAGTTGTGCGGCTGATGCTGGGCAGCGGGATTTTGCCCCGAGGCGCTATTCAATTGATTATGGGAGGCACGGGCAATCTGTTGGATATTTTGGACTGTCAGGACACGGTGGGTTTTACCGGCAGCGCCGCCACGGCCCTGGCGTTGCGCGCCAGACCTAACATTTTGAAAAATGGTGTGCGCTTCACCGCCGAGCAGGACAGTTTAAACGGCTCAATCCTAGGTTCTGATGTGGCGCCGGGCAGTGCGGAGTTTGATTTATTCGTGACTGAAGTTCACCGAGAGATGACCACCAAGGCTGGACAGAAATGCACAGCGATCCGCCGCATTATGGTGCCTGAAGCACATATGGAAGCTGTGCAAACTGCTTTGAAAGCGCGCCTCCGTGCTACCAAAATCGGCCATCCTGCCTTGGCATATACGCAAATGGGGGCTTTGGTCTCTCTCAATCAACGCTTAGACGTGCGAGCTCAGGCGCAACTCCTTGGCAAGGAGTGCGATCTGGTTTTTGGTGGAGAAGACCACTGCCAAGTTGAGGGCGCAGATGCTGAGACGGGAGCCTTCCTCGCGCCGATGCTGTTTGTCTGCGCTGATCCGGATCACGCCGTGGCGGTGCATGAGGTGGAGGCCTTCGGACCAGTGGCCACCTTGATGCCCTACCGCGATATTGTCCATGGCATTGAGCTACTCAATCGCGGGGACGGGTCTCTCGTGGCTTCGGTGATCACCCATGATCCGGCTATAGCGCGGCAGGTGGTTTTGGGCGCAGGTGCTTTTCATGGTCGATTGTATTTCAATGATCGAGTTTCTCAGGCCGAAAGCACCGGCCATGGCTCCCCATTGCCCCATATGGTCCATGGTGGACCGGGTAGGGCAGGCGGCTCGGAAGAGCTTGGTGGGCTGCGTGGCGTCAAACATTACATGCAACGTAGCGCTGTGCAGGGCAGCCCTGATATGCTCACCGCAATCACCGGGACTTGGATCAAAGGTTCTACCGAGTTGACGGCCTCAGTGCATCCTTTCACCCGCAATTTTGATCAGCTGCACATCGGGGAGACACTCCACACCGCGGGGCGTGAGGTGACGCTTGAAGATATCGAACATTTTGCAGATTTCACTGGAGACCGGTTTTACGCGCATATGGATGCCGAAGCTGCGAAGGCCAATCCGTTTTTTCCGGACCGTGTGGCTCATGGTTATTTGCTGCTCAGCTTCGCGGCTGGCCTATTTGTGGAGCCCAATCCCGGGCCTGTATTAGCGAATACTGGCCTGAACGCTTTGTCATTCCAAAAACCGGTTGTGGTGGGTGACAGCATTGCTGTGCAACTGACGGTAAAGCGTAAAACCCGGCGCACGAAGGACTATGGTGAAGTGCGCTGGCATGTGGTGCTGCGCAATCAAGATCAGGAACACGTGGCGGAATATGAATTGTTGACCATGAATTCATATGGTGAAACCAAGGGCGCATGAGCCAAACACCTGCTGCCTTAAGGGATCTAACACGCCATCTGCACGCTCAAGGTCGGTTGCGGGTCTGGTCCGTGATTGTCACCATTTTGGGAGAGATTGCGCAGCCGGAGGGTGGGAAAATTTCCATGGCCTCCTTGCTGGAGATTTGCGCCGCTCTAAATATTGAGCCGCAAGCGGTCCGCACTGCGATGTCTCGATTGTCGAAAGATGGGCTGGTTGCGGGCAAACGTGAAGGCCGCACGGCACATTATCAGTTCTCTCCTCAAGGTTTGGCAGAGTATTGCAGGGCCGCCACTGTCATCTATGCCGCGCCGAAGTCGCTCGTGGACTGGGTCTTTGCGTTTGCCGCCGAGGGCGCCGATGCGGCCGAGCTACAGAAGACATTTGCATCCAATCCGCCTCTGGTGCTGGGCGGGCGTTGTTATGTTTGGCCTGCAGGCTCCATGTCGCAGATTTTGGCACATAGCGATGCTGATTTTATGGTCTTTGATTGTCAGCCCCTGGCCCTGTCAAATTGGGCAAAGGCTAGTGTATTGCCAGCGCTCAATGCTAAAACTTGCCAGCGGATCGGCACGTGCTGCCAAGATCTCAGAGATGGTGAGATGACCCCGGATCAGGCGCGTGTTGCCCGGGTGCTGCTTATTCATTTTTGGCGGCGGCTGGTATTGCGATATCCCACAGTACAAGCCCCAATACCTGATTGGCCTTTGGGGCAGGTTCAACGAGATATCGCCGGGCTTTATCCGAAGCTGCTGCGCATAAGTGGTGCGGGTAATAGGGCCGAAACGCGCTTTCAGTAATATTACAAAAAAGTATTGATTTGGAAATTTTTGTAACATAAATTGTCCCGGAAAGCTGGGAGATTATGATGTATTCACAAGGATTGATTGGCGCAGGGTCCGACAACACCGAGACCCCTGAGTTTTTGACCGCATTTCAGGCTCGTATTGATGCCGATGAGAAAATTGAGCCCAATGACCCTATGCCTGCGGCCTATCGCAAAACCTTAATACGCCAGATCGGCCAGCATGCGCATTCTGAAATTGTAGGCATGTTGCCAGAAAGCAATTGGATTACCCGCGCTCCCACCTTGCGGCGCAAAGTGGCTTTGCTGGCTAAGGTCCAAGATGAGGGTGGTCATGGGCTGTACCTGTATTCTGCTGCTGAAACCCTAGGAGTGAGCCGCAAAAAGATGACAGAAGAGCTTATCTCTGGACGGGCTAAATATTCCTCTATTTTCAACTATCCAACCCAAACCTGGGCCGATATCGGCGCGATTGGTTGGTTAGTGGATGGGGCGGCGATCATGAACCAAGTGCCGCTGTGCCGGTGCTCTTACGGTCCTTACGCTCGGGCGATGATCCGAGTGTGCAAGGAGGAAAGCTTTCACCAACGGCAAGGCTATGAGATCATGCTCACCCTCGCGGAGGGCAGTGCGGCGCAAAAAGACATGGCACAGGATGCGCTGAACCGCTGGTGGTGGCCCTCGCTTATGATGTTTGGCCCACCGGATGGTGATAGCCTGCATTCTGACCAATCGACCCTGTGGAAAATTAAACGCTTTAGCAATGATGAGCTGCGCCAGAAATTTGTCGATGCTACAGTGCCGCAAGCACTCCGTTTGGGGCTGACTTTGCCCGATGAGGCCTTGGCTTGGAACGAGGCAGAAGGGCGCTATGACTACGGCGAGATTGATTGGGATGAGTTTTGGTCCGTGGTCAAAGGCCATGGTCCGCTAAACAAAGATCGCGTGGCGGTGAGGAAAAAGGCTTGGGACGATGGGGCGTGGGTGCGTGAGGCCGCATTGGCCTATGCGCGCAAACGTGCGGCGCGTGCTGCCACCCCTTTGGTTTCAGAATGAGAGAGAGCCCATGAACAATATACAGGAAATTCCACTTTGGGAGGTGTTCATTCGGCCCCGCAACGGCTTGTCGCATCGCCATTGCGGGTCGCTGCATGCCGCGGACTCAGAAATGGCGTTGCAAGCGGCGCGGGATGTTTACACCCGACGCGGCGAGGGCTTATCGGTTTGGGTGATCCCATCGGCGCAGATCGTTGCCTCTGATCCGCAAAATCGTGATCAAATGTTTGATCCGTCCGATGACAAGATTTATCGCCACCCGAGCTTTTACGACATACCCGATGACGTGGGGCATATGTGATGCACGCCCCCCTGTTTGCAGCCTTGATACGTTTGGCGGATGATCATTTGATTTTGGGTCATCGGCTGTCGGAATGGTGCGGCCATGCGCCGATGTTGGAAGAAGACTTGGCGATGCCGAACATTGCTTTGGATTTGATCGGCCAGGCCCGGGCGCTTTATAGCTATGCGGGCGACATTGAGGCGGTGGGACGTGATGAAGATCTCTTGGCTTTTGGGCGCCTTGAGCGGGACTATCAAAACCTGTTGATCTGCGAATTGCCGAATGGAGATTTCGCCCAAACCATGCTGCGGCAGTTCTATTTTGCGAGTTTTATGCTGCTGTTTTGGGCAGAGGCCGAGGGCTCATCAAATGCTACAGTCGCGGCGGTTGCTGCCAAGGCGGTTAAAGAAGCTAAATATCATAGGCGTCACTGCGGTGAATGGGTGATTCGATTGGGTGACGGCACTGAGGAAAGTACTCTGCGTATGCAGGAGGCTTGCTTTGTGCTGGAGCCTTATCTGGGTGAGTTTTTCGCTGTTGATGATGTGGCGATTGAAATGTCAAAGGCTTCAATTTTACCCAATCCACAAAGCTTGCGTGGGGCTTGGCTTGCTGATGTCTGCGAAGTGTTTGTGTCTGCAAAATTACAGGCGCCAGATCTCACCCATGCTCACAAAGGCGGACGTCAAGGGCGACACACGGAAGCCATGGGGCATCTGTTGGCGCAGTTACAATATATGCAGCGCAGTTTTCCGAACATGACATGGTAGATCTAGAGGCCAAACGGGCTTGGGCTGTCGCAGCGGCGGTGCTGGATCCCGAGGTGCCTGTGGTGACAGTGGCTGATTTGGGTATTTTGCGCAGTGTTGAGATCGATGCGCAAGGCCGGGCCGTGGCACGGGTCACACCAACCTATTCGGGTTGTCCTGCGGTGCTGGCGATTGAGCTGGCGATTGAGGCTGCACTCCGAGATGCGGGTTTCGATCCCCTGATTGAGCGGGTGCTCACCCCGGCTTGGACCACAGATTGGATCACAGATCAGGGACGCGAAAAGCTGCGCGCCTATGGCATTGCGCCGCCGGTGGCTGGGTCATCGTCAAAGCGCGCTTTGTTTGGCGATGTTGTGGTATCCTGCCCGCGCTGTGCGGCACAAGATACTTCCAAATTATCAGAGTTTGGCTCAACAGCTTGCAAGGCGCATTATCGCTGCAATGCTTGTCTTGAGCCTTTTGACTATTTCAAATGTATTTGAGGGGGCAGCATGGCCAAGCCTAGATTTTATGATTTGACGATATCTGCGGTGCGTGAAGACACGGCCTCCTCCGTAGAGCTTAGTTTTGATATACCGCTGACGCTGAAATCCGTTTTCGCCTTCATACCGGGACAATATTTGACCCTACGAGCCGACATTGACGGGGTGGATGTGCGCCGATCTTATTCCATCTGTTCGCCAGTTGGGTCTGCTGTGGTGTCGGTTGGGGTTAAGAGCATTGCAGGCGGTGCGTTTTCTGGCTTTGCCCTTGGGTTGAAGCCTGGAGACGTGTTGCGGGTGATGTCGCCTCAAGGGCGCTTTACGGCGCCGATTGGGGGTCGGCATAACTATCTACTTCTGGCAGCAGGCTCAGGGGTGACGCCCATCAAATCCATCGCACAGTCGGTTTTGCAGGGCGAGCCAGAAAGCACGATCACCCTTTGCTATGCCAACCGCAACACAGACAGTGTGATGTTCCGGCAGGCCTTTGATGATCTGAAAGACACATACCTCACACGGTTTCTGATGACCCATGTGATGGATGAAGAAGCGCAGGATGTGGCGCTGTTCAATGGCCGTATGGATGCGGAAAAGCTTAACACGATGGCGACACGTGGCTTGATTGTCCCTTTGGAATATGACGCCATCTATATCTGTGGCCCACAGCCGATGATTGAGGCGGCCTCGGAGGCTTTACAGGCCTTGGGCGTGGCAGAGGATCGCATCAAGTTTGAGCTGTTCACCCCGTCGAGCCCGTTGCCGATTGCAGGATCTGCACCGGCGGCTACGGCCTGCGAAGGGGCGCTTGTTGAGGTGGTGCTTGATGGTGCACGCCGGGGGTTTAGCATGGCGGCGGGGGAAATGCTCTTGGATGCGGCCACGCAATCTGGGCTTGAGTTGCCCTATTCTTGCGCCAACGGTATGTGCGCCACCTGCCGCTGTAAATTGGCTCAGGGGCAGGGCACTATGATGCAAAACTTCTCTCTTGAGCCATGGGAAATGGAACAAGGTTTTGTTCTGGCTTGCCAATTCCAACCGCAGTCGGATCACGTCATCTTAGATTTCGACGCTGTTTAACGCTCAAATAAGATTGGGAACCAATCTTCGCGCAGCTGTTGACCAACTTGCATATCATGGCCGGGAAACGGTGGGGATGTGCATCCTGGCCTCTCGACATAGCGGGCATCATCCCCCACGAGGCGTAGAGAAAAGGCGCGGCGGCGGCTGGCGCTTTCATTGCCGCGCGCACCATGCAGAATGCCAAAGTTGAAGGCTACGGCATCGCCGGGTTCCATTTCCCATTCGTGAATTTTCATTGCTTCGGCATCGGGATCTGGGACTGGCATGTAATTATCCTCATTCGGATAAAAGCTGTCCTCCTCCAACCAACGAGTGGGCAAGACTGGCTTGGGCCATTTGTGACTGCCCGCCACGCAGCGCAAAGAGGCGGAGGTCACCGGATCCAACGGGCTCCAAAAACTGACATTTTGAATGCCATCCACGAAGTAATAAGGCGCATCTTGGTGCCAGGGGGTTGGCTTGGACGTGCCGGGTTCTTTGATCAAAATATGTTCATGAAACATTTGCACCCGATTCGAACTCATCAAATCAGCCGCTACCGCCGCCGCCGGGCTTTTTCGAACAACGGCTTCAAATTCCGGTATTCGCTGCCAATTGCAATAGTCATCAAAAAACCGACCGTTTTCGCCAACTTTAAGGTTTTCTGCTGCATAGGGGCCGGGATCTTCCATGTTGCGCGCGATGCCGACGCGCAGCTCGTCGACGTAATCAGCGAATAGCCCTTTCACCAAGACAACGCCATTGCGTTGAAATGCTTCAATGTCTGATGAGTTCAACAGGTGATGCGGCATTTTATATCCTTTTGTTACATCATTGCTGGCACATTAAACATTGAATTTCAATTCTGCGTTATCCGCCGTCATGGCTGTTGAAAAACCAATCGAACCTATTTGAAATGGGGTTTCTTTGCCGGTAAACCTATGCCAGACTTTTTATAAGCTTTATAATAATCAATCTGGGAGGATGAATTATGACGAAACGTAGAACACTATTGGGACTATTGGGCGGCGCGGCCATCGGATTTGGACTGTCCAGCATGGCTATGGCGGCTGAGTATAATTTTAATCTTCAAAGCTTTCTGCCCGCGCAAGCGACTATTCCTGCAAAAATCATTGATGTTTGGGCTGACAAAATTGAATCAGCCTCCGGTGATCGTATTGAGATCACCCGCTATGCGGCGATGCAATTGGGCGGTAAGCCTCCAGAGTTGATCGATCAAGTTTTAGACGGTGTGATTGATATCACGTGGAACGTTGTAGGGTATACTCCGGGCCGTTACCCGTCCACCGAAGTTTTTGAACTACCTTTCATGGTAAATGACGCGGCTCCTGCCTCGGCTGCATTTTGGAAGATGATGGAAAGTGATATTGCCGAGCGTGAGTTTGGCAATCTGAAAGTGCTTGGCGCTTGGGTCCATGGCCCCGGTGTGATCCATGCCAACAAAGCGGTGACAACACCTTCGGATTTCAACGGTATGAAAATCCGTGGCGCATCACGCCAGATTAACGCCATGTTGAAAGAACTGGGTGCCACACCTGTGGGTATGCCTGTTCCTGCTGTACCGGAGGCCCTGTCCAAAGGTGTGATTGATGGCACTACCATTCCTTGGGAAGTGACCAAAGCATTGAAAGTGCCTGAACTGGTAGAAAATCACACCGAGTTCACTGGGCCTATGATGTATACTGTGACCTTCGTTTTGGTGATGAACAAAGACAAGTTCGCCTCTTTGCCAGATGACCTTAAGGCGGTTATGGAAAAAAATTCTGGCTTGGAATTCTCAATTTTTGCGGGCACCACGCAACAGGCCTATGATGCGCCAGCGCGCAAAATTGCTGAGGACCGTGGTAACAGCATCATCACCCTAGATGCAGCGCAATCGGCGGTATGGGCTGAGGCTGCACAACCGGTCTATGGAGCTTGGCTGGAAGAGATGACGGGCCGTGGAATTGATGGTCAGGCATTGATAGAAGAAGCTACCGCATTGATGAATGCAGCCAACTAAGTTTATAACATAATAACGGCGTCGCGCGAGCTCGGTTCGCGCGGCGTTTTCTATTACAGGACGGGATAAGACATGCACAATTTGGCGACGCGTGCTGCGCGCTTTATGGCGATTTGTGGCGGTCTAGTTCTGGCGCTTTTAATTCTGCTGATTTGTATTTCAGTTGTTGGACGCAGTTTGAACGGTGTGCTGCATGGCTGGATTGGTACCGCGTTTCCGGCAGTCTCTGCATGGTTGTTGCAGGCGGGTGTGGGTCCAATCAATGGTGATTTTGAGCTTGTCGAGGCGGGAGTGGCCTTTTCCATTTTTTCCTTTCTACCTCTGTGTCAAATCTCCGGTGGGCACGCCTCAGTGGATATCTTCACATCAAAACTGCCGCGCGGTGTAAATCGTGGATTGCAGATGGTGATTGATACCGTCTTTGCCTTTGCGTTGATCATAATGGCCTATCAGCTCTACAAAGGCATGTTGTCCAAACTAAGCTATGGCGACACGACCTTCTTGCTGCAATTTCCAATCTGGTGGGCCTATGCGGCGAGCCTTGTGGGGGCTGTTATGGCTGCCGTGATATCGGTCTATGTGGCCTGCGTTCGGGTCATGGAGCTTGCAACTGGCCAAGATGTAATAACCGATGAAACGGGAATGGGCTGATGAGCAATTTAGAAATCGGATTGGCCTCTTTTCCAGCTTTGTTGATTTTGATCTTTATTCGCGTGCCAATTGGCTTGACCATGTTCTTGGTTGGGTTGGTGGGGCTGTATTTTGTCACCGGCAGTTTCAACCTGCCACTGGCGCGACTGAAATCTGAAACATTCAGCACTTTTTCCAGCTACACATTGTCAATTGTTCCGATGTTTTTGCTGATGGGCCATTTTGCAACCCTTGGTGGGATGTCGACTGCGCTGTTTAAGGCCGCAGAAAGCTTTTTGGGTCACCGTAAGGGTGGCATTGCCATGGCGGCGATTGGCGCCTGTGCGGGCTTTGGCTCGATCTGTGGCTCATCTTTGGCGACGGCGGCTACGATGGGCCGGGTGGCACTGCCTGAATTGCGCAAATATGGCTATTCCGGCGGTTTTTCCACGGCGACTTTGGCAGCTGGCGGTACGTTGGGTATTTTGATACCACCCTCAATCGTCTTGGTCATATACGCCATTTTGACCGAACAAAACATTGCTAAACTGTTTTTAGCTGCATTCATCCCTGGAATTTTGGCCGCCTTAGGCTATGTAATTGCCATCTCAATTTATGTGCGCCTCCACCCGGATGCCGCTGGCGTAAAAGTGGCGGTTCCATATGCAGAGCGGTTTAAAGCGCTGTTTAATGTCTGGCCGGTGCTTTTGGTCTTTGCCTTGGTAGTTGGCGGTATTTATCAAGGCTGGTTCACCCCCACTGAGGGGGCTGCCGTGGGGGCTGCTGGCACGGGTTTTATAGCATGGATGAACCGAGGTCTGACGCGCACCACATTGGTGCAAAGCTTTCTGGTGACTGCAAGATCTAGCGCGATGATTTTCTTTATCATCTTGGGCGCTGGTTTTTATAACGGGTTTTTGGCCTTAACGCAGGTGCCACAGGAAATTTCCAACTTTGTGGTCAGCCAAGGCTTTAGTCCTTGGGTGGTGCTGAGTCTGATCTTGGTCTTTTATCTGGTATTTGGGTGCTTGATGGATAGCCTCTCCATGATACTATTGACGATACCTATCTTTTTTCCTGTGGTGGTGGAGCTCGATTTTGGCATGAGCCAAGAGCATATCGCGATATGGTTTGGCATCTTGGTTTTGATCGTGGTTGAAGTGGGGTTGATCACACCTCCTGTGGGGATGAACTTGTTTGTTATCAACGCCATGGATCGCAAAACGCCATTGGTGGAGACCTATAAAGTTGTCATGTACTTTGTGGCCTCTGACATTGTGAGGGTCATCATCCTTGTGGCTTTCCCTGCAATCACTCTTTTTTGGTTGAGGTTTTAAGCGGGTTGCCGGATTGAATTTTCCAACTTAGCCTGGCTTCCATGGCCTTCGATCTGCCAAACTGGAGTTAAACATGTCTGAAAATAAGAATGCAGCCCTGTGGTTTGTGGATCGCCATGTTGGCGAAGGGCGCGGTGAAAATCCGGCGTTCCGAGAGGCTGATGGCGCGTGCCGCATGCAAACCTATGCCCAATTGGCACAGCGCAGTGATCTGATTGCAGGCGCATTCGCGGCGGCCGGCCTGCGTCGTGAGGAGCGGGTTGCCTGCTTGATATTGGATCAATTAGAATATCCTGAAATATTTTGGGGCGCGATCAAAGCTGGTGTTGTACCGGTCCCTTTAAACACGCTGCTGGCCACCTCGGTCTATGCTGCCATCTTGAGCGACAGTCGGGCTGCTTGCTTGATTGTATCGCACGAGATTTGGGAGACTGTTGCCCCGGCCTTGGCTGGAAATATTGATTTGCGCAAAGTGATCATGATCGGGGCAGATGCCCCGGCTGGAACCCTGTCTTATTCCGAATTTCTGGCACCCGCCAAACCGCAAACCGCTGTCCATGCTAGTGATGATGAATGTGCGTTTTGGCTTTATTCTTCGGGCTCTACGGGTCTACCTAAGGGGGTGCGCCATGTGCATAGCGCGCTGCGGGCCACAGCTGAGACTTATGGCGCGCAGGTTTTGGGCATTCGTGAAGAGGACACCATTTTTTCAGCGGCTAAGATTTTTTTTGCCTATGGGCTGGGAAATGCGCTGACGTTTCCCATGTCTGTGGGGGCGACCACGATTTTATTGGCCGGCAGGCCGACACCGGAGGGTGTGCTGGATATTATTGAAGGCCAGCAACCGAGCATTTTTTGTGGTGTGCCCACCCTGTATGGCGCTGTGGTGGCTGCCCTCGCAAATAGAGCCCTGTCTGCGCATCGGCTGCGTTTGTGTATTTCGGCCGGTGAGGCATTGCCTGCAGATATTGGCCGCCGTTGGCGCGGGCTGTTTGGGGTGGATATTTTGGATGGCGTGGGATCGACTGAGATGCTGCACATCTTTTTGTCGAACCGTGAAGGAGCGGTCACCTATGGCACCTCTGGGATTGCGGTGCCGGGGTATAAATTGCGCTGTGTCACCGAGGAGGGCAAGGAGATTGTCCCTGGGGAAGTGGGGGAGTTATTGGTCAAAGGGGGCTCATCCGCCGATGGCTATTGGAACCAACGTGCTAAGAGCCGCGAAACCTTTGAGGGAGTTTGGACGAGAACTGGTGACAAATACGAAATCTCAGAAGCCGGCCATTATATCTACTGCGGTCGAACCGATGACATGTTTAAAGTTTCAGGCATTTGGCTGAGTCCCTTTGAGGTGGAGCAGGCCTTAATTTCACATCCAAAGGTGTTGGAAGCTGCTGTGGTGGCGCATTTGGACGAGGCGGGTTTGGAAAAGCCCAAAGCCTTTTTGGTGCTCAACAGCGGTGTTGAGACCGCCGGCATAGAGGACGAATTGCGAGATTTTGTTAAAGAGCAAATCGGAAAATGGAAACACCCGCGGTGGATTGAATTGGTGCCTGATCTACCTAAGACCGCCACTGGCAAAATTCAACGATTCAAACTTCGCGCGCAAGCATGAGCAAAGTTGACTGGAGCAATGGGGCCAAAGGCTTTGTGGTGGCTGCGCGCAAATGTCTGGAATATGCCTGTTTTGGCCCGGATCCATCACAGGCGCCTACGATTGTCATGTTGCATGAGGGGCTTGGCTGCGTGGCGCATTGGCGCGATGCGCCGCTTCAGATTTCCAAGGCAACAGGCTGTGGCGTGTTTGCCTTTTCGCGCGAGGGCTACGGCAATTCTGATGATGCGTTACTGCCGCGCCCTTTGGATTACATGACCCAAGAGGCCACAGCGGTGTTACCTGCGGTATTGAAGGCGATTGATCCCCAAAGTTGCATTTTGCTGGGCCATTCTGATGGCGCGACCATTGCTGCAATTTATGCCGGTTCAGTGATTGATCACCGGGTTCGGGGTTTGATATTGATGGCTCCGCATTTTTTCACCGAGCCAAGCGGCTTGGCGCAAATCGTTTTGGCTAAACAGGCGTTTGAGACTGGCAATTTGAGGGTGGCATTGGCCAAGTATCACCAAAACCCGGACAAGTGTTTTAAAGGGTGGAATGACGCTTGGCTGGATCCCAAGTTTGTCGATTGGGATGTGTCTGAGGTGATTGATTATCTGCGCATTCCGACCTTGGCAATTCAAGGTGTGGCCGATGAATATGGCACGCTTGCGCAGATCAATGAGCTGGAAAACCGAAGCTATGCGCCGGTTGATGTGGTGGTTTTGCCAGAGTGCGGTCATTCTCCCCTGCGCGATGCACCAGAAGAAACATTGGCCGCTATTGTTCGCTTTTCGGGCCGGCTATGGGAAATGGAGGCGCGCCATGGTGCGCCGGCCTAGCGTGCTCGATCTGAGGTGGCGGCCAGAGCACGCCTATATCCCGGGACGCACAGCGCGCCATCCGGAGTATCTTTTTGACCGCTTTAAACCCGAGGCTGACTTGCCAGACGCGCTTTTGAGCAGTTGCACCGCTTGGTACTTGGGGCTGTCGTTTTTTGCCGAGGGTTTTTATTGGGAAGCGCATGAGATGTGGGAAGCCATTTGGTTGCGATTGGAGCACGCTGCGCCGGAACGCGCCATGGTGCAAAGCTTGATTCAACTCGCCAACGCGGGGTTGAAAGCCAGAATGGAGCGCCCAAAGGCACAGGCTCGCTTGTTGGATTTGGCTTGCCAAGCCCGTCCTGATGCCGCAGTTTTACCCCTTATGGGTGTGACTTTGGCGCAGTGGCAGAGCCTAAAGGCGCAAGTATCGCCTATAGCTTAAAGGTTGGTCTCAGCCTTGTGTATATAGACCGCTAAAAGACAGCCTTCGTCTGAAACTGAGTAATGCTGGGTGCCATCTTTCAGCAAAACTAGATCACCTGTGCGGTACACCGTCCCGTCATTGTCGCGCAAAGATCCTTCGATCACGAAAAACTCTTCATCACCACGGTGCTCATGTGCCTCGCTGCTGGTTCCGGGGGCCATCCGGTAGATGTGAAACCCGACGCCCATTTCTGCGCGATCTCCTAATTGTAGCACGGCAGTGCCACTGTCGCTGCCATCGGCATTGATCCAGGGGGCGAAGGCGTCATGCCTCACATTGGCAACGAGACGGTCTTGCGGTTGAATGTCTTTCATAATGTTCCCGATAAGATGATTTCAGTGATCTGTACTTTGGCCAATTGACGCATAAAATCCAAGCCATGACCATAATTTAATGTTGATCTTCCGTCATGCAACCTATTCGATACAACTTAATTCCAGCTGAGGCTTTGACATGACCAAAAATATCTCACCTCCCAAAGATTGGGACCGCTCCGGCCTGCCGGGCTGGGCCTATTTTTCGCAGGAACTGTTTGATTTGGAATGTGCAGCGATCTTTAAAACCCATTGGCAATTTGTTTGCCATGTGAATGAGGTCGCGCAAAGTGGCGCTTATGTCACCTTTGATATCGCCGGCGAACGCGCGGTTGTGATTCGCGGTACTGATGGGCAAGTGCGGGCCTTTCATAATCTATGCCGCCACCGTGGATCACGTGTGGTGCCTGACGCGCGTGGCACCTGCAATAAAGCGATGATTTGTCCCTATCATGGCTGGGCCTATAATCTGGATGGCTCCCTGCGGGGCATTGCCAACAAAGATACTTTTCCACCAATGCAGGCGGAGAAATGGGGGTTAAAACCGCTAGACATGGAGATTTGGAACGGATTGATTTTTATCCGCTTTCAGCCCGGACCACAGCCTGCAGTTGCCGAGATTTTAACGCGGTTTGACGCGGAAATAGCGCCCTATGATTTGGCCAATATGATCCCTGCCACCAGTAATTCTTTGGATGATGTCATCCCGGTGAATTGGAAATCTATTCGTGATGTGGATAATGAAGGCTATCACGTGCGCCAAGCGCATCCCGGGCTACATCAGCTTTATGGAGACGGCTATTTTGATGAACCTTTTGACAAGGGCACGTCACGCTCTGTCGGCACGTTTAACGAGGCCTATGGTCACCGCTGGAGCGTGCGTAAATATCGTGAAATATTGCCGGAGGCTACGCATCTTCCTCAGCCTCAGCAGCGCCAATGGATCTATTTTGGCATGTTCCCTAATTTCGTCTTAGGGCTCTATCCCGACAGTGTAATTTTCTACCAAGAGTTGCCCAAAACGGCCACTGAAACCCTGCAACGCGGTATGTGTTATCGTAGGCCAGATGAGAACCGGCAAATGAAAGTGGCGCGTTATTTGAGTGGTCGAATTGATCGCGATACCGGCGGAGAAGATCAGATGCTAATGGTTTGGTCGTGCGAGGCCACAAAATCGTCTGCCTATGACGGAGTTGTGTTTTCTGATCTAGAATATGGTGTAAAAACATATCATGATCATTTGCGGCACTTGCTGCCAGTCATGGAGCAAACCACTGTGCCGGAACTGGGGAAGATGGCGAGAAAGAACGCAGATATTTTGGCGAAAGGGATCACCTAGGTGACATGGTTTCAAAAATGGCGGCGGGGCGAGGGCGCTCAGGGATTGTTCCTTATCAGTCCAACGCTGGCTTTTACATTGCTGCTGCTTGCGATGCCTTTGTTATTGGTTGTCGCGCTGAGTTTTTGGACCCAAGATTATTTGACCCTACACCGCACCTTCAGTTTGCAGAGTTACAAAACGGCGTGGACCGAGCCGATGTATCAATATTTGATGGGTCGCTCGCTGAAGATTTCGATGATGGTGACGGCGATGACCGTGTTGCTGGCCTACCCTGTGGCCTATTTCATCTCGTTTTATGTAGCGCCCAAACGCAAGGCTATGTGGATCTTTTTGATCACCATCCCGTTTTGGACCAGCTATTTGATGCGCATTTTCCTGTGGAAAGTGATTTTAGGCTATAACGGCGTGGTGAATGGAAGCTTAATGGGGCTGGGCCTGATTGAAGAGCCTTTGAGCTTCATACTTTACAATCAAAATGCTGTGGTTCTGACCTTGGCGCATTCATGGGTGCCCTTCGCCATCTTGCCTATATTTGTGGCGCTTGAGCGCGTGGATCGATCCTTGATGGAGGCAGCTGAAGATTTGGGTGACAGCAAAATACGCCGATTTTTCCGGGTGACCCTGCCTTTGTCGATGCCCGGCGTGATTGCCGCCACTATCATTGTGTTTATTCCGACGATTGGTGACTATGTGACGCCGCGATTGGTGGGCGGGCCCAACGGGCTGATGATTGCTAATATGATCGAATTACAGTTCAAGAAGGCAAATAATGCGCCGTTAGGAGCGGCATTGGCGATTTCAGCCATGGCGATTGTAACCTGCGTGGCGCTGATCTTTATCTGGATGAACAAAAAGTACATACGGGGGACGAAGTGATGCTGGGCCGCGGTCATTTTTTCAAATGGTACATGGGTATTTTCTTGGTGTTTCTTTACGCACCCGCGATTTTGTTGCCGGTTTTCGCATTCAATGACAGCAGTGTTGTGTCGTTTCCGTTGAAAGGCTTTACCACCAAATGGTTCGCCGTTCTGCAAACCACAGATTCGCTGCACGTTGCGGTGCGCAACAGCTTGATGATTGCCGTGACAACGGCGATTTTTTCAACCCTATTTGGGGTGCTGGCTGCCCGTGCCTCCACCCGTTTTTCATTCCCCGGTCGTCGCTCTATCATGGGGTTTATCATGCTGCCAATGGTGCTGCCAGAGATTATCATTGGGGTGTCTTTGCTGGTGGTGATCATACAGATCGGGTTTGAACTGTCGCTCTGGAGCATTATTTTAGGCCATATCTTAATTTGCACTCCTTTTTGTATCGCCATCCTCTCGTCAGCCTTCATGAATTTGGACCAAAGCCTTGAAGAGGCGTCATTTGACTTGGGCCAAACCCGTTGGAATACTTTTTGGCTGGTGATCCTGCCTTTGGTGATGCCGGGGATCGTCGCGAGCTTGTTGATAGCCTTCACCATCTCTTTAGATGAATTTATTATTGCCTTCTTCCTTGCGGGCACTGAACCGACTTTGCCGGTCTATATCTGGGGCCAATTGCGCTTTCCGCAAAAACTGCCAAGCTTGATGGCTTTGGGGACAATTTTGCTTGTGCTGTCGATCAGCTTACTGTTGATCGCCGATTATTTCCGCCGTCGGGGCGTCCGTAAAACAGGCATTGAAAATTCAGGGGGTTTCCTATGACACAGCCAATCATTCAGCTGAAAGGATTTGATAAATTCTTCGGTGATTTCGCGGCATTGTCACAGGTTGATCTTGACATCAAGACTGGAGAATTTTTCTCGCTGTTAGGCCCGTCGGGATGTGGAAAAACCACATTGCTGCGCAGTATTGCTGGGTTTGAAATACCTTCTGCGGGCAGCTTGTATATTGATGGTAAAACGATGGAGGGAGTGCCGGCCAATAAGCGACCTACCAATATGGTGTTTCAAAGCTATGCTATTTTCCCACATATGAGCGTGGCCGAAAATGTGGCCTATGGACTAAAAGCGCGCCGGTTGCCGAAGGCTGAGATCACAACTCGCGTGGCCGAGGCGATTGCCATGGTGGGTTTGGAGGGGTTTGGAGACCGGGCGTCACATGCTTTGTCGGGCGGTCAACGCCAAAGGGTCGCTCTGGCCCGGGCTTTGGTGCTCAAGCCTCGGGTGCTGTTATTGGATGAGCCGCTCTCGGCCTTGGACAAAAAACTGCGTGAGCAAATGCAATCCGAATTACGCCGCCTGCAACGGGCGGTTGGAATTACCTTTGTTCTGGTGACCCATGATCAAGAAGAAGCACTGACTATGTCGGACCGGATTGCGGTTATGTTTGACGGTAAAATTGCGCAGGTGGCTACACCTCAGGCGCTTTATGGCCAGCCATGTTCGCGGCGGGTGGCGAACTTTATTGGCATGATGAATTTTTTGGACGCTAAAATTCTTAGTACCTCGGGTGATACCGTTGAGGTTGAATTACAGTCCTTGGGTAAGCTTGCGCTGCCATTGTCCCAAGCCACAGGCGGGATTGAGGGCTGCAACTTTGCAGGAGTACGTCCAGAGATGTTGACCATTCTAACTGGGTCTCAAACCGCAGAGCGTGAGATTGAAGTGGTGGTGTCGGAAGTCTTTTATTATGGTGACATGACCTACTATGACGTCAGATTGCCCTTTAAAGAGGAGCCAATCACTATCACCATGCGCAACACTGCAGGGCGCGCTGTTCTTGCTGTGGGGGAAAATGCGCGGATGGGCTGGAGCGCCTCGTCCCTGCTGTTGTTGAAATAGACTCAAGATAAAAGGGCACCGGAAGGTGCCCTTTTATCTGTTAAGAGTGAGCCTGCCTCAGAAACCCGCTTTTATTTTTTCAAACTCAGCAATCATCTTTTCACGCAGCTGTTGGTTCATAGGAACCTGCGCTAATACTGGCACGTCAACCGGGCCCAAGCCTGCGTCATTTAAAGCTTCTGAGCCGATGGCAGCCATCGCCGTTTCGTTGCCATGGCCATAGCCCCATTCTGACACAATGTATTCTGTAGAGCTTGGATCCATCCAAGCGTTGAAAAAATCATACATCTTGTCTTCAGAATTTGGACCATTGGCCAGATTTACATACCCACAAAACCAGCTGGATGACCCTTCTACGGTGGAGCGGTTGGCCTCAACGGGCAGGCCTTCACCGGCCATAGTCGCAGGGGTTTCACTCCAGGCCCAAGACACGATAACTTCACCACTGCCCATCAGCTGCGCTAATTCTGCACCATCGGCCCAATAGGTCCGAACATGTTGGTGCGCGTCACGCAGCCATGCGGAAGCCACTTCGAAATCTGCATCCGTGGCTTTGGTCCAATCGGTGATACCCGTAGCCAAATAAGCCAAAGCATAAATGTCATCTACATTGTCCGGCAGAGCAATACGTCCGCTATAGGCTGGATCGAGAAACACTGCCAAAGATGTCATTTTGGCCAGATCAACCAAATCTGAGCGATATGTAAGTGCAGTTGTGCCCCAATCCATCGGCAGCATGTAATAGTTGCCATCAATTTTGAAGGCTTCTTTCATCTGCGTATTCACGTCAGACCAAAGGTCGATACGTGACGTGTCCAGTGGCTCCAACAAGCCGGCCTCATGCCATTTGGACACGGATTGGCTACACGGGTGGGATACGTCGGCTCTGAAGCCTGCGCGCAATTTTTGAAAGGCTTCTTCTTCTTCACCGAAGAAGGCATAAGTCGGTGAGTCGCCGTGCTTGGTGATGTAGTTTTGGAAAAACCCCTCATCCTCATAGCCAGACCAATCGAAAACAACCAAACCATCGTCAGCGGCCATGGCAGCGCCCGAAACCAGGGCTACAGTAGAGGTGGTCAACAGTATTTTTTTCAGATTCATAACTTTTCTCCTTGCTGGCACTAAGCCATAAAAAAAATGTTAACCCAGGTTGCAAAATGCTTCAAGAAATGGATTCACTGGGGTAATTTACTTTTTAATGCGCTGTGGCGAATATCTCTTGTGTAGGCTTAGGGCTGCGGCCAGGGTGAGCCATAATATTTATAGGGGTGACGTATTGGTCCATGTTGTGATTGCAGGCGCTGGCATTGTTGGCGTGTCCTCAGCCATCTGGCTACAACGGGCGGGCCACAGCGTGACTTTGGTTGACCGAATGGAGTATTTGACCCGCACAAGCTTTGGCAATGCCGGCGTTTTGGCAGCAGGGGCTTTGATTCCGGTTTCAGTTCCAGGGTTGCTTAAAAAAGCGCCTAAAATGCTGTTTAACCGAAATGAACCGTTGTTTTTGCAATGGGCCTATCTGCCGCATCTTTTGCCGTTTTTGGCCAAATACCTAAGCTTTGCGCGGATGGATCATGTGCAGCACTATGCAAAACACATGTCCTATCTGCTGGGTGACACCCATGCACAGCACCAATCTTTGGCCGCAGGGACTGGAGCTGAACGGTTTATCAGCGATGATGATTTTTGCTTCGGTTATGGCACGAAAGACAGCTTTACCTCCGATGGTTGGACCCGAGATCTGCGCCGCGCGCATGGGTTTGAAATTGAAGAATTGGATGGTGCGGAATTTGCTGAGCGCGATCCGATGTATCCTGATCAATTTGCCAAGGTGGCCTGTTACAAAAACCATGGCCGAATCTCTGACCCGGGGGCCTATCTGGAAACTTTGCTTGAGCATTTTCAATCGGAAGGCGGGCAGATGGTTGCCGCTCAGATTGAAGATATTGAGATGCAAGACGGTCAGTGCCGTGCGTTGATCACCGATCAAGGCCGGATATCCGGCGATCACCTGATTCTTGCGATGGGCGCATGGTCTGGTCCGGTGGCTAAGAAACTAGGGATCAAGAAGATAGCCCTTGAAAGCGAGCGGGGCTATCACATTGAGCTGCATGCGCCGAGTATGATGCCCAAGGCCCCCATGACGGTGGCTGCTGGCAAGTTTGTTGTGACACCCATGGAGGGGCGTATTCGCTGCGCTGGCGTGGTGGAGTTTGCAAGTGCCGATGCCCCTGCGCAAGAGGCGCCGATTGCTTTGGTCAAACGGCAGGTCAAAGCGTTGTTTCCAGACCTCACCTATGACCATTTGACCGAATGGATGGGACGCAGGCCAGCCACCAGTGACAGCTTACCGGTTATTGGCCCTGCCACGACTTGCGGCAATGCCCATATCGCCTTTGGTCATCAACATGTTGGTCTGACCGGCGGTCCAAAAACCGGGCGACTGATCGCTGATATGGTCAGCAATACTCTGAGCAATGCCGACTTATCAGCTTTTGATCCAGCCCGATATCAGTAGGCGGGATCTCAGTTGTGGTCGTAAAGGACCTCTAGTCTTCGAGATAGGCGTCCATAGGTGGGCAGGTACAGATCAAGTGCCTGTCACCGTAGACGTTATCAACTCGGTTCACTGGCACCCAGTATTTGTCGCTCTTGATTGATCCTGCGGGATAGCAGGCCTGTTCGCGGCTGTAAGGCCGATCCCAATCTTCGATCAAATCTGCAACAGTATGGGGTGCGTTTTTCAACGGGTTGTTCTCGCGGTCACTCTTGCCGTCGATCACATCCTGTGCTTCAGCGCGAATGGAGAGCATCGCATCGCAAAAGCGGTCCAACTCGGCTTTCGGCTCAGACTCCGTAGGTTCTACCATCAAAGTGCCGGCCACAGGCCAGCTCATCGTGGGGGCGTGAAACCCACTGTCCATCAGACGTTTTGCGCAGTCATCCACCGTTACATTTGCACTATCGGCCAAGGGGCGGGTGTCGATGATGCATTCATGGGCGACGCGGCCCGTTTTTGAGGTGTAGAGGATGTCAAAAGCCCCTTCCAGACGCGCGGCAATGTAGTTGGCATTTAAGATTGCCACTTTGGTGGCCTGTGTCAGGCCTGTGCCACCCATCAATAGGATATAGGCCCAGCTTACCGGCAGGATTGACGGCGAGCCAAATGGCGCTGCAGAGACCGGGCCTACACTGTCGCCATATTCTGGATGGCCTGGCAAATGCGGCGCCAGATGGGCTTTAACCCCAATAGGCCCCATGCCCGGGCCACCGCCGCCATGAGGAATACAAAATGTTTTGTGTAGGTTGAGGTGTGATACATCCCCGCCAATATCACCGGGGCGCGACAGGCCCACCATGGCGTTCATATTTGCGCCATCAATATAGACTTGGCCGCCATGATCATGGGTGATATTGCAAACTTCTTGCACGGTTTCTTCAAACACGCCGTGGGTGGAGGGGTATGTGATCATGCAAGCGGCGAGATTGGCGCTGTACAATTCCGCCTTGGTGCGGAAATCTGCCACGTCGATGTTGCCGTCTGCGTCAGAATGAACCACCACAACCTTGTACCCAACCATCTGTGCCGAAGCAGGGTTTGTGCCATGGGCCGATGTGGGGATCAAGCAGACATTGCGGTGCCCTTCGCCTTGGTTCGTGTGATATTTACGAATGGTCAAAAGCCCTGCATATTCTCCCTGAGCCCCTGAGTTAGGTTGTTGGCTGATAGCATCATAGCCGGTGATTTCGCACAGCTTAGCATTTAAGTCGTCGAACATCTCATGATAGCCTTGGGCTTGATCTACTGGCACAAAGGGATGCAGTTCTGAGAATTCGGGCCAAGTCACCGGGATCATCTCAATCGTGGCATTGAGCTTCATGGTGCAACTGCCCAGCGGGATCATAGAACGGTCAAGAGCCAAATCGCGATCCGCGAGACGGCGCATATAGCGTGTAATTTCTGCTTCTGCCCGGTTCAGGTGGAAAATTGGATGGGTGAGGTATTCACTTTCGCGCAGCATGGAGGCGGGCAGACGGTAGGCACGATTGGCCTTGCTGTCATCTTTCATATCGCCGCCAAAGGCGCGCCAAACCGCCTCGATAGTCTCAGGGCGGGTTTGCTCATCGAGGCTAATGCCAACACGGGTTTCACCCACTTTGCGCAGGTTGATGCCATTTGCCACAGCGGCGTTCATAATCACGCGCTGGAGGTTGCCAACTTCGACGGTGATGGTGTCAAAGAACACATCGGGCTGCACGTCAAATCCCATGCTCTCCAAGCCTTTGGCCATACGGCTTGTCTTGCGGTGCACAGATTGTGCAATCGCTTTGATGCCATCTGGGCCGTGATATACTGCATACATAGACGCGATCACCGCCAGAAGAGCTTGAGCGGTACAAACATTTGAGTTGGCCTTTTCGCGGCGAATATGCTGCTCGCGAGTTTGTAGGGCTAACCGTAGGGCTTTGTTGCCACGGCTGTCGACTGAGACACCAATGATCCGGCCAGGCATGCTGCGTTTGAACGCGTCACGTGTGGCCATATAGGCGGCATGTGGTCCACCATATCCCATAGGTACGCCAAACCGCTGGGTTGAGCCGATGGCAATGTCTGCGCCCATCTCGCCGGGGCTTTTCAGCAGCGCCAACGCCAGAGGGTCAGCGGCGACAATGCCCAAAGCCTTGTGCGCATGTAGCGCTTCGATTTGGGCGGTGAAATCGCGCACGTGGCCGTAAGTGCCGGGGTATTGAAAAATTGCCCCAAATACAGCGCTGGCGTCCAAATCATCCGGGCAACCTACAATCACCTCTATGCCCAAGGGCTCGGCGCGGGTTTGTATGACGGCGATATTTTGCGGATGACAGTTTTCATCTACAAAGAAGGTTTGAGACTTAGACTTGGCCGAACGCATGGCCATGGTCATGGCCTCAGCGGCTGCGGTGGATTCGTCCAAAAGTGAGGCATTTGCGATGTCGAGACCGGTCAAATCACTGACCATGGTTTGGAAGTTTAACAGCGCCTCAAGCCGGCCTTGCGAAATCTCGGGTTGATACGGCGTATAGGCAGTGTACCACGCCGGGTTTTCCAGAATGTTGCGCAGGATCGGCGCTGGTGTTGTGGTGCCGTGGTAGCCTTGACCAATCAAAGAGGTCAGAATTTTGTTTTTGCTGGCCACTTTTTTCATGTGATGCAGAGCATCGCGCTCAGACATGGCCGAGCCAAAGCTCAGAGGCCGGGCTTGGCGGATAGCATTGGGAACTGTCGCATCAATCAACGCATCCAGGCTGTCAAAGCCGATGATGCGCAGCATCTCCGTCATTTCAGACGGTGAGGGGCCAATGTGCCGACGGTTGGCAAAATCATAGGCTTCATAGGTGGTCAGTTCAAAAGGCATGCGCGTAGCTCCGCTTTAGCTCAGGGTTTAAGCGATAAAAGTTTTATATCCGGCCAAATTCATAAGGCCCTCCAATTGGGCAGGGTCGGTCAATTTAATTTTGTAGATCCATGCGTCGGCTTCTGGATTGTCGTTCAATGCCGCCGGATTGCTTTCCAACAATTCGTTGGCTTCAATGATTTCACCGTCAACAGGGGCATAAATCTCAGAGGCGGCTTTGACTGATTCAATCACGCCAATCTCGTCGCCGCTTTCAAACTCATCGCCTTCTTCTTTTAGTTCGATAAACACAATATCGCCCAATTGTTCGGCGGCATGCGCCGTGATTCCAACTGTGGCGGTGTCGCCTTCAACGGTGATCCATTCGTGGTCTTCGGAATAATAAGTTGTCATTTTGACCTCCCAATTAACGCTTGTAGTTTTGTGTGACGAAGGGCAGGGCGCAAACCTCAGCCAGTTGTGGCTTGCCCCGGATGATAAGCTGGATTTTGGTGCGTACGGCGGCATGCTTAACCGAGATATAACCCATGGCTATAGGGCCCGCAACGGTTGGACCGAAGCCTCCAGACGTTATTTTGCCAATGGTATTTCCAGCCATATCGTGGACCACAACACCTGCGCGGGCGGGGGCGCGACCTTGTGGTTTTATCCCAACCAATTTGCGCGCGGGGCCATCTGCGAGCTCGGTCATAATGCGTGCAGCGCCGGGAAAACCACCCTCGGCGCGGCGGCGTTTTTGAATGGCCCACGTGAGACCTGCCTCGATGGGGGATGTGGTGGGGGTGATGTCATTGCCATAGAGGCACAACCCGGCTTCCAGTCGTAGGCTGTCACGCGCTCCAAGGCCTGCAGGTTCACAATCTGGATGCCCCAGCATCAAGCGCGCAATGCGCTCAGCGTCAGCCTCTGGGATTGAAATTTCATAGCCATCTTCACCGGTGTAGCCCAGACGCGACAGGCGACACAGGGATCCGTCAATCAGTGCTTCCAAAGTCTCCATAAATCCCATCTCTGCCGCCTGCGGGCAATGGGCAGAAACCACGGCTTCAGCAGAGGGGCCTTGCACGGCAACCAGGGCGCGATCAAAAATTTCTGTGACGTCAATTCCCTTCAAAGAGGCGGCCATATAAGGGATATTCTGCGCTCGCATTGAGGCATTGACCACGACAAACAAATGATCACCGGCATTTGCCACGATCAGATCATCCATAATGCCGCCTTCGTGATTGGTGAAAAAGGTGTAACGCGCCTTACCTTCAGGCAGCTGGGTCAAAGCGGCCGGCACCAAAGCCTCCAGCTTGAGGGCCGCATCTGGGCCGTGCAGCAGAACTTGCCCCATATGGCTGACATCAAACAATGCGGCTTTGGTGCGGCAATGGGTATGTTCTCCCATAATGCCCATGGCATACTGTACAGGCATCTCCCACCCAGCAAAGTCGACCATTTTGCCACCAAGGGCACAATGTAGTTCATATAACGGCGTACGTTTTGTGGCTTGAGACATGAAGTGTTTCCGTTTCTAAGCAAATTTCCACTATAGGAAACTTAGATCTTTATACGGAGATTGGATTTCTTTTCAAGCCTAAAATCTGCTTTTATGCCCTAATCCAGCGCTATATGAAGGTTTCGCCTACCTTCTCAATGGCGCGTTCCAGAATATCGAACAGATCATCTATTTGTGATTTTGTGATGATCAAAGGTGGTGAAAATACGCACATATTGATCAAAGGCCGCACTATCAGGCCCATATTATTGCAAACTTCGTCCAGCATCGCTCCGATTTTGCGCTCATCTTCCAGCCTTGAGCCATCTTTGCTGAGGCGGGCTTCGATGCATCCAATCAAGCCATGGCCACGGGCGTCGCCGATGATCGGAAAATGGGCCAAGCGGGCGAGTCGGTCTTGAAAATAGGGCGCAATTTCGCGAACATGTTCTAAAATTTTGTCGCGCTCTAAGATCTCGATATTTTTTAGAGCTGCAGCGCAGCTGACGGGATGGCCGGAATAGGTGTAGCCATTCGAAAACAGCACCTCGCCTTGATGGGCCATGCGTTCCATCATTGCGTCAGAGATTATGCAGGCGCCCAATGGCAAATAGCCCGACGTAAGCCCTTTAGCGCAGGTGATCATATCGGGCTGAATGCCGTAAACCTCCTCGGATGCGAACCAATGGCCCAAACGACCAAAGCCGGTGACTACCTCGTCCGAGATGAAGAGAATGTCATTGGCGCGGCAGATATCAAAGCTGCGCTTGTGATACCCATCTGGCGGCACAATTACCCCACCAGAGCTGAGAATAGGTTCCGCAATAAACGCACCAATGTTATCGGCACCGATTGTGTCGATGGCCTGCTGAATATCTTGGATCTTGGCGTCGCACCAAGCTTCCACGCTCATATCATCCGGACGCAGGTAGGGGTTCACATTAGGTAAGAAGTGCACCAAGCGGCTTTCCACATCGAATTTGGTCGTGTCGCGCTCTTTGCCGCTGACGGAGGCCGCCAGGTATGTGGAGCCATGATAACCTTTTTCCCGCGCAAGGATCATCTTCTTTTCAGGGCGGCCAAGGGTGTTGTTCATGAATTGCATGGCGCGCAGAGCGGTGTCTACGGCTGTGGACCCGCCGGTTGTAAAAAATACATTGTTGAGATCACCAGGCGCAAAATCCGCCAATTTTTTTGCCAAAATAGCGCTGGGTTGGGTCACATTGGTGAAGGGGGACGCATAGGGCATTTTCATCACTTGATCGGCAATTGCATCTGCCATCTCGCGTTGACCATACCCAATTTGAACGCACCACATGCCGCCGGGCCCGTCGATGAACTGCTTGCCGGTTTCGTCATACATGTAAATGCCGTCGGCACCCTCAACCAGCATATTATCATAGCCGCGCCATGCGTTCATATCATGCCATGGATGAATGAAGTGCTGACGGTCCCAGCGGTGAATCTCTTCTGGTGATGGTGAATTGCGCATAAATTCCTCAATTTTTAATCCTCCACTGCACCGTGTTTGAGGCCCGAAGTCAAGGAATAGCGGAATTAACCGCGTGTCATATAGCAACGGGTCGGACATGTGCGCGCGCAGATTGTCCTGAATTCCCGAAAAGACGGCGGCTCATTTCTATTTATGCAGGTCTTCGATTGGGGCTTCTGCTTTGGCCCAAGCGGTAAAGCCGCCGGCAATATGTGCCACGGGCGCCAGCCCCATATCTTGCGCGACCTTAGCGCTCAATGCGGATCGCCAAGCGCTGGCACAATAAAACACATAGGTTTTATCCTGATTGAATATTTCTTTGTGATAGGGGCTGGCGGGATCAATCCAAAATTCTAACATGCCGCGCGGGCAAGAGAAGGCGCCGGGGATTTTGCCGGTGCGTTGCAGCTCACGGATGTCGCGTAGATCAACAATCACATGATCCGGGCTGTCGATCAGTGCACGCGCCTCGTCAATCGAAAGGGTTGTGATCTGCGCATTGGCTTTTGCAACCATATGCTTGACGGATGTCTTAATATTTTGTGCCATGTGATGTGCCTCCTTATCTAATTCGTAACCTAAGGCTTGCGAATTGCAATTGTTGCGCTTTGCTTTGGTTTCTTACGACGCGTTACGGGCCGGGATGATGGTGCCTGTACAGGGCCCAAAGCCAATTTGATAGCCCTCACCTGTCGCCAGACCGCTGAGGGTGAGCCTATCTCCATCTTGCAAAAAACTCCGGGCTTCGCCTGTGTCTAGGGTGATTGGCTGCGCACCGTCCCAGCTCAATTCTAACAAAGATCCCCGCTCATGGGCGGCGGGTCCGCTGATGGTTCCGGAGCCCAATAAATCCCCCGCCGTCATGGCACAGCCAGAACTCGCGTGATGGGCCAGCTGTTGGGCCGCTGCATAATAGAGATGGCTGGCATTGGTTTTGGTGATCTGGCTGGCCTCACATGCGCCTTGGGGCTGAAGGCTGGCGGTCAGGGTGATGTCAAACAACATCGGTCCTTGGTCCTGCAAATAGGGTAAGAGCGGCACGTCGCGGGGAGGCGCAGCTCTGCGGAAAGGCGCTAGGGCCAGAGGGCTCACAATCCAAGGGCTGATGGTGGTGGCAAAGGCCTTGGATTGGAACGGACCAAGCGGTTGATATTCCCAAACCTGAATGTCGCGCGCAGACCAATCGTTGAGCAAGACATAGCCGAAAATCATATCATCAGCTTCCGTCACGGTTACGGGTTCGCCCATAATCGTATTGGACCCGACAATTGCCCCTAATTCCAACTCGAAATCCAACTTCTCGCAGGCGCTCCAGATAGGTAGGTTGACGTCGGGTGCCTTGATTTGGCCCATGGGGCGTTTGACCTCGGTACCGCTGACCACCAAGGTGCTGGCTCGGCTATTATAACCCATGGGCATATGTAGCCAGTTGGGGGGTAACATGCCGTCGACGCCGTGAAACAGCTGGCTAACGTTTCTGGTATGATGGCGGCTGGAGTAAAAATCTGTGAACTCAGCAACCACCAGAGGTAAATGCAAAGCCACTTCCGACAAGGGTACCAAGCAAGGCAGTAACAGAGCCTCAGCCGGGCTGTCATAGGTGAGTAACGTCTGAAGATCGTTGCGAAACGCGGCCCAAGCCTCAGCGCCTAATTCCATAAAGTCATTCCAATAAGGCATCTCAAACCCGGCGTCTGGATAACCCAGAACCCCTGCCGACTGAGCAGCAGCCAGATCCAAGACATAATCACCGATGGCCACACCGCAGTGCGGCTCGTCCTCCCCTCGGGCAAAAACCCCATAAGGCAGATTGTTCAGTGGAAATGGGCAAGTTGCAGTATTGGCGCTGGTCAACCAGCTTTTGAGCAGTGGCATCGGTTAGTCCTTTAAGCCCGGGGTTCCAGCAAACTTCTTTTCGAGATCGGCCCAACAGTCAATGGTATCATCCTGCAACGCCTGTGCCACATCCCCGGCCCTATTTCCACCAGTTCGCCTATGCGCTAATTGCTACTCACGGAGGGATGGGTTCGCCTAATATCAGATCTGGGTCTCCAAAAACTCGAACAGCCTATGCATCCAAAAGGATTTGGCACAGCGTTGAAATAAGATGAAATCCGTTTTGACCATAGTATGCATGCAGCCAGCTTAATTGTGTTTTCATCGTACGCCAAGCCAAAGCTTTAGGCACGCCAAAACCAGGCCGTGCATAAGCAAAAATTGCATCGTTTAGACATGGTTTCGTCGGAAACGGTGGTTTTAATGCTAAGACGCTCTGACTATTCTTTTACTCAATTCACCGATGTGGAGCAGATATGGCCAGAAGATCAACAAGCGGTGGCGCAAGGGCGAGGCAAGGCAGTGAGGCGGCGCTCAGTTCGGCGCCAGCCAGCCCCTATCTCAAACGCAGCTTAGCGTTTTTTGATCCATTGGATGCCGCCACCATGGCGAAGCTGGAAGCGCAAGTGGACTGGTTGATGCAAGACATCGGCATCGCCTTTCGCGATGACCCCAAAGCGTTGGAAATTTGGCGCAAAGCTGGCGCGCGGATTGAGGACGATATTGTACGTATGGAGGCAGCCCAGATACGGCAGCTGTGCAAAACCGCCCCAAAAGAGTTCACTCAAATTGCCCGCAATCGGTCCCGTGATGTGGTGATTGGGGGGCAAAATCAAGTCTTCGCCCCTATCTACGGCGCGCCCTTCGTTCGGGATCTTAAAAACGGGCGGCGCTACGGCGATATTGCCAGTCTCGAGCAGCTGATCAAGCTAACCTATATGCATCCCAATCTGCACCACGGTGGTTTGGTGATCTGTGAGCCTTGCGATGTGCCGGTGAGTAAACGCCATTTGGATATGTTGTTTTTGCACATGACCTGCTCTGACAAACCGCACCTTGGCGCAATCACTGAGCAAAGCCGGGCACAAGACAGTGTGGATATGGCTGAGATCGTGTTTGGCCGCGATGTGATGGACAGCAATTGCGTGATCATGGGCAACGTCAACACGAACTCCCCATTGTTGGTTGATAAGGTGGCGACACAAGCCATCGAGATCTATTGCAGCCGTGGGCAAGGGATTGTCGTGGTACCGTTCATTCTTTCAGGGGCCATGGGCCCGGTGAGCACTGCGGCCTCCGTGACCCAAGCTATGGCCGAGGCTTTGATGTGCTGTGCCTATTCGCAATTGGTGCGTCCCGGCGCGGCCTTTGTCTTGGGGAACTTTCTCAGCTCCATGAGCCTGAAATCAGGCGCGCCTACATTTGGCATGCCAGAGCCGATCATGTCGAACTATGCCATTGGCCAAATGTCGCGCGCGGCGGGTTTGCCGCTGCGCTGTGGTGGCTCTTTGACCGCGAGCAAAATCGAAGACGCGCAAGCCGCATATGAAAGTGCCGATTCCATGCATTCCACCATGTTGGCGGGGGCAAATTTTGTGCTGCATGCAGCAGGTTGGATGGAAGGCGGTCTATGCACCGGGTTTGAAAAGCTGGTGATGGATGCGGATCGTTTGGGCGGATATCAAAAACTTGGTGCAGGTCTGGACATAACAGATGAAGCCATGGCGCGCGATGCCTATCATGAGGTTGAGCCTGCGGGACATTTTCTGGGCTCTGCACATACGATGCGCAATTATCAAACGGCCTTCTATGAGCCGGTTCTGAGCAACAGTGAAAACGTCGAAAGCTGGGAAGATGACGGAGAAAAAGACATGCGCCAACGCGCTTATGAGCGCTGGACTGGGATGCTCCAGGCCTATGAACCGCCGCCCATGGACGCCTCTGTCCGTGAAGAGCTGCAAGCCTATGTGGATCGCCGCAAGGCTGAAATCCCCGATGCTTGGTACTAGCAAGTCACTATGATAATCTTGCGCCCACCCTTCAATAATATGGAAATGCAATATGCCTGAAGTTCAAAAAATCGAAAATAGCGGCGGCGCAAAGCAGCTGCCGAGCCATGCCAAAGTGGTCATCATCGGTGGTGGTGTTGTGGGCTGTTCAATCTTATTTCACTTGGCCAAATTTGGATGGAAAGATGCGGTTTTGCTGGAACGTGATGAATTAACATCGGGCTCGAGCTGGCACGCGGCGGGACAAATTCATACAATTTCAAGTGATCCGAATATCAGCCGTCTGCAGGGCTATACCATTGACCTTTATAAAGAGATTGAAGAGCTGTCGGGGCATTCGGTTGGTCTGCATATGACGGGAGGCTTTTATCTTGCGTCCAATAAAACATGGTACGATTACCTAAAACGCGAACGCTCTAAGGCGCGCTACATGGGGCTCAACCAAGAGTTTATCAGCCCGCAAGAAGTGACTGAACGCCATCCATTGATTGATCCCAAATATTATCTGGCCGCCCTTTGGGACGAGCAAGACGGGGATCTTGACCCTTCTGGGGCCACCTATGCCTTTGCGAAGGCCGCTCGGGTGCACGGGGCGCAGTATTTCACCCATACACCGGCCACAAAAACCACTCAAAGGGCTGACGGCAGCTGGGATGTGCAAACCCCTCGCGGCATGATCAACGCCGAACATATCGTCAATTGCGGCGGTCTGTGGGCGCGTGAAGTGGGCAAGATGCAGGGGCTTAATATCCCGGTGCAGCCGATGGAACATCACTATTTGCTAACTGAAAAAATTCAGGCAGTGGCAGATGCGCCCAACCGTCTGCCATGTGGCATTGATTATGAGGCCAATATCTATTTCCGCCAAGAGCGCGATGGGCTATTGTTGGGCACCTATGAACAACGTGGCACGCCTTGGAAGGTGGGCGGTACGCCTTTGGATTTTGGCCATGAACTTCTGCAACCCAATCTTGAGAAAATTGCAGATCGCTTAGAATTTGCGTTTGACCGGATCCCTGTGCTGGCGGAGGTGGGCATTCGCCAAGCGATCAACGGGCCATTCACCTTTGGTCCCGATGGCAATCCGATGATCGGCCCGGTGCCGGGAATGAAAAACTATTGGTGCGCGGTGGGGGTGATGGCAGGGTTCTGTCAGGGTGGTGGCGTTGGGCTGACCATGGCCGAGTGGATGATTGACGGTGAGCCATCGATTGATGTTTGGGCCATGGATGTGGCCCGCTTCGGTGATTGGGCGACGCCGGATTGGGGCATGGTCAAATCTACTGAGAATTACGAGCGCAGATTTGTGATGACCTTCCCTAATGAGACCCTGCCCAAAGGCCGCTTGCAAAAAACCACAAGCCTTTATGATCACCTCCTGGCCAAAGGCGCGCGGATGGGCCAAAGCTTTGGGTTGGAGCATGCATTATGGTTTGCCGATGGGCCTGAGGATGCGCATGAGGAGCCAAGCTTTCAGCGCAACCGCAGCCATGATTATGTGGCTCGCGAAGTGGCGGCTGTGCGCAATCATGTGGGGGTGATCGAAGTTGCCAACTTTGCCAAGCATGAGTTCAAAGGACCTGGTGCACGAGCCTATTTGGACAACATGTTGGCGGGCTTTGTGCCCAAACCAGGACGTGTGACCTTGACCCCGATGTTGACAGAAAAGGGAAAATTATACGGGGATCTGACAGTGGCTTGCTACGCTGAGGACCATTTCATGCTGTTCGGATCTGGCACCATGCAAGAGGCGCATCGGCGGTGGTTTGAGCGCGCTCTGCCTGTGGATGTGATCTATCAAAACGTCAGTGATGCTTGGCATGGCTTGGCCCTGTCTGGCCCAAAATCCCGCGCCCTTTTGGCAGAACTGACCCTCGATGATATGAGCGGCGAGGCGTTCAAATTTCGCGACACCAAAATGACCTATGTGGGCGGCGTCGCTGTGATCCTAACTCGGATTAGTTTTTCTGGCGAGCTGGGCTATGAACTCTATTGCCAGCCGCAATACCTGCGGCGACTGGCTGAGGCCGTCGAGGCGGCAGGGGCCGACAAAGGCTTGGCATGGTACGGTGCGCGGGCCTTGATGTCGATGCGGTTGGAAAAAGGGTGGGGCGCTTGGGGCTTGGATTTCCGCCCTGACTTCATGGCGGCAGAAGCTGGATTGGATATTTTTATAAATTGGGACAAAGACTTCATTGGTAAAGATGCGGCGAAAAATGGGCAAAGCCCGACACGCAGGTTGGTGACGTTGAGCATTGATGTGGATGGTATTGATGTCTCAAATGACGAGGCTATTCTGCATAAGGGTGCGGCGGTGGGCTATATCTCATCTGGGGGCTACGCGCATCATGTGTGCCGCTCCATGGCCATGGGATATGTGCCGGCCGATCTGGCCAGTGGGGGGCAAAAGCTCGAGGTTGAAATCTTGGGTGAGATGTATCGTGCTGAGGTGCAGGCTGTGCCGCTCTATGATCCTGATGGGCTCAAAATGCGGGGGTAAATGATCAGGCCCGCGCTGCGATGTGGGCCTGTCTGATCTGTGTTTGAATCTATTCGCTTTTGGGGGGGGCGCCGCCCAAAAACAGATTGCCGTTTTGATAATCGCAAGGCGCTTCTTGCATCTGCAAATGCAGATGTTGCCCATCATCGGCATAGGGATGGGCGCGGGCTAACTCTTCGTCAAAATCGATCCCAAGCCCCGGCGCGGTGGGGGCTGAAATAAAGCCGTTTTTAACTTGGATAGAGCTTTTGATCAAAGCATCGTGAAACGGGGTCTCAATAGTTTCCGCGATCAAAGTATTGGGAATGGATACCGATAGATGGATGTTGGCGGCCCATTCGACTGGGCCAGCATAGAGATGTGGCGCCATTTGGGCGTTGTATACTTCGGCGATGGCCGCAATTTTTTTGGTTTCCCAAATGCCACCAGAGCGACCAAGGGCCGGCTGTAAAATGGAGGCTGCCCCTTGGCGTAAAACTTCGGAAAATTCGGCCTTGGTGGTCAAACGCTCTCCGGTGGCAATCGGTGTGGTCACAGCGCGCGCCACTTTGGCCATCTCAGCAATATTGTCCGGTGGAACAGGTTCTTCAAACCACAGCGGTGAGAAGGGCTCTAATGCTGTGCCTAAGCGAATGGCGCCAGCGGTTGAAAACTGCCCATGGGTGCCAAACAATAAATCCGCCTTATCGCCGACGGCGTCACGAATCGCCGCGCAGAACTTCACCGATTGTGCAATGTCTGACATAGCTGGCATATGGCCGCCGCGCAGGGTGTAGGGTCCAGCGGGATCGAATTTTACCGCTGTGTAGCCTTTGGCCACAGCGGCGGCGGCAGCTTCAGCGGTTTGATCCGCATTGCCCCAAAATGTGTTCACGTCATGATGCGCGAGCGGATAGAGATAAGAATAAGCCCGAATGCGGTCATTCATCTTGCCGCCCAACAGCGCCCAAACCGGCCGGTCACGGTCTTTCCCGAGAATATCCCAGCAGGCGATTTCCAAACCTGAAAATGCCCCCATGACGGTTAGGTCCGGCCGTTGCGTAAAGCCGCTGGAATAGGCACGACGGAACATCAGCTCGATGTCTTCGGGGCTTTGGCTCTGCATATGACGCTCAAACACATCATGAATCACATGGGTCATTGTGGTGGGGCCAAGGCTGCTGGCGTAGCATTCTCCAATGCCAGTGATGCCGGTGTCGGTGGTGACTTTGACAAAAATCCAATAGCGCCCCCCCCAGCCTGGAGCTGGCGGTGCTGTGACGATGACTTCTAGGTCTTGCAGCTTCATGGCGGCCTTTCAGAATGTGAAGTGTGATCCGCCATACTTGCGGATCTTAGGAGTTTCTGCCGCTGGCGCGGCGGATGCTTGTGGCGCGAGTATTTGTGCCAGTCGAAGGCGGGATTACTTAAACAGGATCACATTTCGTTTTGCAGATCCAGTTTTTGTGTCAGCAATGGCCGCGTTGATTTGATCCAAGGACCAATGGGCTGATATCAATTCATCGAGTTTAAGGCGGCCTTGGCGATAGAGGTCAACGATCCAAGGGATATCACGTTGGATCACTACATCCCCCATTTTGGAACCGATCATGCCTTGAGAGGCGGCGGCAAAGTTGCCGGCCTCATAGGAGGAGGCGGCACCAGTGGCTGGCATGCCAACCATGACTATTTTACCGCCTGTGGCCAAGTAGTTTGGCGCTGTGGTATAGACGCCAGATGCTCCTACGGTGACAAAAACCGCATCCGCGCCGCGACCGAGGGCTGCTTTGGCATCCTCCCAAGGGGTGGCATTGCTGGCCAAGACTCCATGTGTGGCGCCGAATTCCATTGCGATGTCGAGTTTTTCAGGCAGCATATCGACGGCTACAATCCTACGGGCGCCAGCGATGCGGGCACCTTGGATGGCGTTGAGACCAACACCGCCGGCGCCGATGATCACCGCGTCTTGACCAGGCCGTATTTGCGCGGCATTGACCACGGCCCCCACGCCCGTGATCACCCCGCAGGCAATCAAAGATGCGACGTCCATGGGGATATCCTCGGCGATTTTCACCACTTGGGTTTGGGCCACAACGACGCGTTCAGCGAAGGCGGCACTGGCCATGGCTTGGTGTAATTTGCTACCATCGAGCATTTTGAGTGGGCCGTGGTCGCCATCATAGGGCGTTTCGCAGCTGGTCGGCCTGCCAGTGTAGCAGGACGGGCAGGTACCGCATGATCTGATCAATGTGACGACCACAGGATCGCCCTGGCTGAGCCCTGTGACGCCCGCACCGGTGGCGGTGATGCGGCCTGCGGCTTCGTGACCGTAGACTGCAGGTAATGAGCCGCCCCAACCACCGTCTAGGTAGGTGATGTCTGAATGACAGATGGCGCAGGCCGCAAGCGTGACCTCGACTTCACCAGGCTTAGGTGCGGCCAGATGCACGTCTTGAACTTTTAAGGGCTGTCCAAAAGCATGGGCAACGGCTGCTTTTATGATCGGCATGATTGAAATCCAATGAGAAATACACTCACAGGCTACGGATTGCATGGAAAGGTGCATGGGAGTTTGCGACATTTAACGGACAGTTTTGGTCGCCCCAATGCTGCCCTTAGGACGAGTCACAAACAAAGTGAGAGTGAGGCCAACGATGGCAGCGGCGAATAAGAACGGGGCGCCGGGCAAGAATATTGGGCCATCTGGTCGGGTGCTGGCATAGAAAACGTAAGTAAGAACCAACGGTGCAAAAATAACTGCAAGTGATTGGGTCGAGGAGACGATGCCTTGAATCTCACCTTGTTGGTTGGCTTCGGCCTTATTGGCGAAGATGCCGCGCATGGCGGGGTTCACTACCGAACCAAGGGCGGAAATGGGGGCTAACAACAATGCCCAAAAGCCTGAAGTCAGAAACCCGAGCACCACGAAAATCCCGATACTGAATATAAAGCCAAGAACAATTGTGCGCCGCTCGCCGAGCCAAGGTAAAATACGCCGAATTAAAATGCCCTCAGCTACGGCAACCGAGATGCCAAAGGAGGCGAGAGACACGCCGAGCATGCCCGAATCCCAGCCGAATTGCGCTTTGGCATAATAGACCCAAACGGCTGGATAGACATAAAACGCAAATTCATAGAGGAAAAATACCAGCAAGAACCGAGATAGGCCCGGGATAAGGCGGATTTGTGTCAGCGCCCCCAATGGATTGGCGCGCTTGATGTCAAATGGGCGGCGTATTTGGTCGGTGACGGTTTCAGGCAGAACGAAATAGCCCAGAATCAAGTTCAATGTGGCCAGAGCCGCTGCTGCAAAGAAGGGCACGCGCAGGCCAACTTCTCCCAAAAGCCCCCCCATGAGCGGGCCAAGGACAAAACCCACCCCAAAGGTTGCACCTAGAATGCCAAAGTTGGCGGACCGATTTTCTGGAGTTGAGATGTCGGAGATGAAGGCGGCGGCCGTTGCCTGAGTTGCCGCAGCGATGCCGCCGATGATCCGGGTGAACACCAACAACCACATGGAATGCGCCAGCCCCATCACGATAAAATCCACGGCGATGATCACCAAAGAGATCAAAAGAACAGGTCTGCGGCCAAAGCGATCACTGAGCGACCCTATGGTGGGGCCAAAGATGAATTGCATCACCGCAAAAACCGTAGCCAAAATCCCGCCCCAAATGGCCGCATTGCCCAGATCTCCGCCTTCGATCTGCTGTAAAAGATCTGGCATCACTGGAATAATGAGGCCAATCCCCATCGCATCAATGGTTAAGGTGATGATGATGAAGGTGAAGGCCAGACGCTTGTTCATATAGAGATCCTTGGGGCGCTAAATGTGACCGGTTGCGCGTATAAAGTCACTCAGGAGATGGGCAAATTCCGCCGGTTGCTCCACGCAGGGCAGGTGGCCCGCGCCGCGGATGATGTGAAAGCTGCTACCGGGGATCAAATCCAGTGTTTCGCGAACCAAATCTGGCGGGGTGGAGCTGTCGTGATCTCCGGCAATGCCCATTACGGGAAGGCGCAGTGCAGATGTTGTGGTCATAAAATCAGTGCCAGAGATGGCATGGGCACAGCCAATATAGCCGTCTGGTCGCGTAGCGCACAGCATGTTTTGCCACGGCGACATCGCCGCGGTACTGTACATTTGGGGACTGAACCAGCGGCTCATCGTGGCTACGCTGACTGGGCCAATGCCCTCTGCGCGGATGCTGTCGATACGGTCTTGCCAAATGGCGGGGGTGGCAATTTTGGCGGCGGTATTCGATAAGACCATTGCTCGGATCAGATCCAGCCGCTTCGTGGCCAATCCCTGCGCTATCATGCCGCCAATCGATAGGCCAACAAACAGGCTGTTGCGCACCTCTAAATGATCCAGAAGGGCTTCAATATCGGAAATCAAAGCCCCCATGGAATAGGGCGCATCCGGGCAATCGGTCAGCCCATGGCCACGCATATCATAGCGAATGATCCTAAGGCCCTGTGGCAGAAGGGGCATGATTTGATCCCAGAGCCGCATGTCTGTGCCCAGCGAGTTTGAAAAGACCAGCGGGGCGCCATTGGGATCACCGTCTTCGCGGTAATGAATGTGCATACCATTTTTCTCAAATACCTGCATTGCTCTTCCCCTTTGATCCAGTGTCGCTATCGTTGTTTCAAACTTATGGAGGATTCTATGGCTATCACAACCTGTGTCTTTGATGCTTATGGCACTTTATTTGATGTGGCTGCGGCCGCACGCAAGGCCGCCGCACGTCCTGATAACTTTGAGATTTCTAAAAATTGGGCCAAATTGGCTAATGATTGGCGGCTGAAGCAGCTGCAATACTCTTGGCTGCGCGTCATAACAGATGCGCATACCGACTTCTGGGAGGTCACGCAGAACGGACTAGATTGGGCCATGGAGGCCAATGGTGTGAGTGACACAAGGCTGCGTGCTGAGCTTTTGGAGCTGTACTGGAACCTAGAGGCCTATCCTGAAGTGCCAAAAATGCTGGCTGATTTGAAAGATGCAGGATTACAAACTGCGATCCTGTCGAATGGCTCGCCTGATATGTTGGAGGGGGCCGTGTCCTCGGCCGGTGTAGGCGATCACTTGGATGCCGTTTTGTCGGTGGAATCTGTTGGTATTTTCAAGCCTGACCGCAGGATTTATGACTTGGTGGGTGGGCATTTTAACTGTGTGGCCGATGAGGTGTTGTTCGTGTCCTCCAACGGTTGGGATGCTGCTGCCGCTTCAGGATATGGGTTCACAACCGCGTGGGTTAACCGGAGCGGGGAGCCGATGGATCGGCTGCCGTGGACGCCGCAACATCAACTGACCAATTTGGTCGACATTCCAGTTTTGGCGAGAGCTTAAAAGATGAATATTGCGATGATACGGGCGGCAGCTTTGCGGCTTGAGGGGCATGTGCGCCGCACGCCATTGCTGAACTCGTCCTTTGTTGATGAGATTTCTGGCCGCCGGCTGTGGATGAAAGCAGAGGCCCTGCAACATACCGGATCGTTCAAATTTCGGGGTGGTTGGTCGGCAGTGTCGGCTTTATCATCGCAGGCCCAAAAAGCGGGTGTGATTGCCTTTTCATCTGGCAACCATGCTCAAGGCGTGGCCCTTGCAGCTCGGATGCATGGGGCATCAGCGGTGATCATCATGCCGTCGAATGCGCCGAAGTCGAAAGTGGAAAACACCCGCGCTTTAGGGGCTGAGGTGATTTTGTATGACAGAGACACAGAGGATCGCCAAGAGATTGGGCGCAGCTTGTCACAGGCGCGTGGCTTAACTTTGATCCAACCCTATGACGAACCTGAAGTAATCGCAGGTCAAGGCACGTGTGGGTTGGAAATTGCCGCACAGGCCGCTGCTGTTGGCATCACTGAGGCGGATGTTTTGGTCTGTTGCGGTGGGGGTGGGCTGACATCTGGTGTCGCTTTGGCACTCGAGGCGGAGGCGCCCAACATGTGGGTACGCCCTGTTGAGCCAGTCGACTTTGATGATGTGACCCGATCACTGGCCACGGGCATGGCCCAAACCAATGCCAGGCTTGGGGGCAGTATTTGTGACGCGATTGTCACGCCAACCCCGGGTGCTTTGACGTTTCCTATAATGCAGCGTCTTTGCGGCGCGGGCATTGTAGTGCCAGAAGAAGACTGCCTGCGCGCAATGTCGGTGGCTTTTGCCCGTTTTAAGATTGTGCTTGAGCCTGGCGGCGCCATAGGTTTAGCGGCAGCTTTGTATCATGGGGATCAAGTATCGGGGAAGGATGTGATTTGCATCGCCTCGGGGGGCAATGTCGATGCAGAGATGTTCGCGCGTGCTCTTGCGGAATATCCCTGCACCTAAAGTCGTTTTCTGTCGGAGGTCTTAGAAGTTTTCCGGTTGTGGAAGCCCCAAAATATGCATACCTCCATCTACCATGATCGTTTCGCCCGTTGTGCATTCGCCGTAATCAGAGGCCAGATACACCGCTGTGCCACCGATAGAGGCTTTGGTCGCATTGGCGCGCAAAGGCGCGTTGGCTTCGGTAAAGCGGAATGTTTTGCGCGCCCCGCCAATTGCCGCACCGGAGAGGGTTTTCATTGGTCCCGGTGATATTGCATTTACCCGGATTTTCTGAGGCCCCAAATCATTAGCCAGATAGATCACTGCGGATTCTAAAGCAGCTTTGGCAACGCCCATAACGTTATACCAAGGTGTCGCTTTGTGGCTGCCTTGATATGTCAGGGTGATCAATGTTCCGCCGCCTTTCATCAAAGGTTCGGCTTTTTTGGCCATGTCGATGAAGGAATAAGCCGAAATTTCCAGTGAATTCTTGAAGTTTTCTCGGCTGGTGTTGATGAAGCGTCCTGTCAGCTCATTCTTGTCGGAATAGGCAATTGCGTGAACCGCAAAATCAATGCTGCCCCATTGTTCGGCCAATGTGTCAAACGCCGCTTGGGTACTGGCGTCATCTTGAACGTTGTAATCCAGGACCAAATCCACACCCAGCTCAGCGGCCAGAGGTTTTACCTTTTCGCCGAAAACATCCATTTGAACACCGAAGGCCAACTCAGCGCCCTCAGCTTTCATAGCTTCCGCAATGCCCCAAGCGATAGACCGGTTGTTGGCGATCCCTGTGATCAAACCGCGTTTGCCTTTGAGAAGTTCTGCCATGATTTTATCCGTTAAATTTGCTCAAGATCAATGTTGCATTGGTTCCGCCGAAGCCGAAACTGTTGGACAGGATGGTGTCCAGCTCAACATTGTCTTGTCGTGTTGTGACAATTTCCGCGGCATCCAGTGCGGGATCGAGGTCTTGGACGTTGGCTGACGCCGAAATGAAGCTTTGTTGCATCATCGACAGCGAATAAATCGCTTCATGTACGGATGTTGCGCCCAATGAGTGCCCGGTCAACGACTTAGTTGACGAGATCGGTGGAGTTTCACCGCGGCCAAAGATATTGCGAATGGCTTGCACCTCGGTCACATCGCCTGCAGGGGTCGAAGTGCCGTGAGCGTTGATATAGTTGATCTTGCGATCTGGATCGAGCATTGCAATCGCTTGACGCATCGAACGTTCGCCGCCCTCACCAGAGGGGGCCACCATATCTGCGCCATCGGAGGTTGCACCATAGCCGGTAAGCTCGGCATAGATTTTGGCACCACGGGCTTTTGCATGCTCCAGCTCTTCGATAACCAAAACACCGCCGCCGCCGGCAATTACAAAGCCATCGCGATTAGCATCATATGGCCGTGACGCTGTTTCTGGTGTGTCGTTGTATTTGGACGACATCGCATTCATCGCGTCAAACAAGCACGACAGGGACCAATGTACTTCTTCGCCACCACCGGCGAAGACTACATCTTGCTTGCCTAATTGGATTTGCTCCATGGCGTTGCCGATGCAATGTGCAGAGGTCGCACAGGCAGAGGTGATCGAGTAGTTCACTCCTTTAATTTTGAACGGCGTGGCAAGAGTTGCGGAATGTGCCGAGCTCATGCAGCGTGTGACCATGAAAGGGCCCATGCGTTTTGGTCCGCCACGATTTTTAACAACGTCAAAAGCTATATGGAAATTCGCAGTGGATGGACCACCGGATCCCATGATCAACCCTGTGCGCACATTGGACACTTCGTCTGGTTCAAGACCCGAATCGGCCACGGCCTGCTGCATCGCTAAATAGTTATAGCCAGCGCCGACACCCATAAAACGCATGTGGCGCTTGTCGATGTGATCGGCGGGATTTATATTTGGAATGCCCGCAACTCGGCTCCGAAACCCGTTTTCGGCATATTCTGGTTCAAACGATATCCCTGAGCGGCCGGCTTTCAGCGCATCGGTGACTTCTTCGAAATTATTTCCTATAGGTGAGATGATACCCAAACCTGTTATGACTACGCGGCGCATGTGGCCCCCTCAGTTTAATCGGTGAACAAGCCAACTTTCATGTTGGCGGTTGTGTAAATTTCTTTGCCATCAGCAAACATGCGGCCATCGGCCATGCCCAGTTTTAATTTGCGGTTGATAACGCGCGTGAAGTCAACATTATAGGTAATCATCTTAACCGCAGGTGTCACCATATCCGTAAATTTGACTTCGCCCACACCCAAAGCGCGTCCGCGCCCAGGCATGCCGCGCCAGCCCAAATTGAATCCGGTCAATTGCCACAGAGCATCTAAGCCCAAGCAGCCTGGCATGACCGGGTCTCCGGGGAAATGACATTTGAAAAACCACAGCTCAGGATTGATGTCGAACTCGGCAATCACATGACCCTTGCCATGCAAGCCGCCATCTTCGCTTATCTCAGTTACGCGGTCCATCATCAGCATGGGAGGTTCGGGCAATTGAGCATTGCCTTGGCCGAACAGCTCGCCGCGGGCACATTTCAAAAGACCTTCTTTGTCGAATGACGTCGGGAAATCTGAAGGCATGTCGGGCTCCTACGTTTATTAAATTATACTGCTAAGTGCTCTATATACTTCTCAGGTCATGAGGCAAGGGCAGCATAACTTAGATATTCTTTAAAGCCTGCCGCTAATTTACACGATTTGCCATTGAAAATTGCCTACAAGGCGTCATATTGCTCTTATGGACCAAAGTAATATGCATAGTCACCCTGATCAAACTGTTGATCAATGGTTATTCAAGGGCGGATTGCGCCCCACGAGGCAGCGCGTGATTTTGGCGCAGCGTCTTATTGGGGACGGTCAAAACCGCCATGTTACGGCTGAAAGCCTGTTTGCAGCGAGCAATGATCGTAATGATAAAGTGTCTCTGGCTACGGTCTATAACACTCTGCGGGCCTTTTGCGATGCTGGTCTCATGCGTGAAATCACCGTGGATGGGGCTAAAAGCTATTTCGACACCAATATGACGGATCACCCACATTTTTATTGGGAAGATACCGCTGAGCTGGTGGATGCTCCAGCCGATCAGTTGAAAATCAGCGTTTTGCCCGATGCGCCAGAGGGTGCGGAAATTGCCAAAGTTGATGTTGTGATCCGCCTGCGGCGCAAGTCCTAAAACCCAAGTTCTAAACCCATTGACCGGGTTCCATAAATCCTAAGTCCATCAGCTGTTGTGAATGCCACTCAAATTTTTTTGACCCGGGATTGCCATTGAGGGCCTTGGCTGCGCGACACGAGCACAGTGATGCGGTGATGTTATGATGCCATTGGCTTGAGTGCTTGTTATATTCCGGATCATTGGTTGTAAAAAATGACCTAAACTCTAACCGGGCTTGGACTTGAACAAGGCCACCCTATCAATTCGGCGCTTGGCTGTCAGAATCATGGTAGGCTTCTGCATAATATTTGCTGGGGTCAAAATAAGTCTTGGTCAGATCAACGCCGCTGGGGCTTGACCCAAGATTTCCAGCATAAAGATCCAGTACAGGGTCATGATCGTGGCGCGGCGTTCTTCGGTGTTAAAGCTGATTATTTTTCCGACGCTGCGGGTTTAGCAAAATGGGTAGAAAAGATTTTACGCTTGTACCCCATATACAGTCATTGCACTGGCAATGCCTTGATGATGGTATTCACAGCTTTGCTGATATCGCCGGAGGCTGGGCAGTCATGGACCACCTCCGCCATATTTTGTGGCGTTGGATCACGCATTGAGATGCCTAAATTACCCAATACCACTACTATATTCTAACTCGAGATTCATATAATGGGCCACCTCCACATCATCTTAGGTAAATAAGAAGGCAAAGGGGCTAAGGTGGTATTTGGATTAGGCCCATGCCAAATAACTATTAAGTTACTGAAACTTTATAAAAATACCTTTTTAAACACTGAGGCAGAATTTTTTCCAAATCGACACGCATTGCAAGGGGCGATTTCACACGGTATCAGCGCGGCAATCAAGAATTTTCCAAAAAGGACATAGTAATGGCCGACGCGAAAAAGCTGTTCATCAAAACATACGGGTGTCAGATGAATGTCTATGACAGTGAGCGTATGGCGGAAACGCTTTGGGCGCAGGGCTATGTTCATACGGATACGGCCGATGACGCAGATATGATTTTGCTCAACACCTGCCATATTCGCGAAAAAGCTGCAGAGAAGATTTATTCTGAACTTGGAAAATTCAAAGGCTTGAAGGCAGCCAACCCCAATCTTAAAATCGGCGTGGCAGGATGTGTCGCACAGGCAGAAGGGGCAGAAATCATCCGCCGTCAGCCCTTGGTAGATCTGGTCGTTGGGCCGCAATCTTACCATAAGTTGCCCCAGATGGAGGCCAGCGTGCAGAGTGGCAAGCGCGCGCTCGACACGGATTTTCCTGAAGAAGACAAATTTGACCATCTGGCCAAACGTCCCAAAGCCAAACGTGGCCCAACGGCTTTTTTGACCGTGCAAGAGGGTTGTGACAAGTTTTGCGCCTTCTGTGTGGTGCCATACACGCGCGGTGCGGAAGTCAGTCGTCCAGCTGACCGGGTGTTTTCAGAAGCGGTAGATCTTGTGGAACGTGGCGTGCGCGAAATCACGCTCTTGGGCCAGAATGTGAATGCCTATCATGGGCATTCCGGCGGACTAGCTGGGTTGATTTGGCAATTGTCAGAGATCCTAGATTTGGAGCGAATTCGCTTCACTACCAGCCATCCCAACGATATGGATGACGCATTGATAGAGGCCCATGGCACATGTGATAAGCTGATGCCTTATCTGCATCTGCCGGTACAATCCGGCAGTGACCGGATATTGAAGGCCATGAACCGCAAACACACCCGCGACAGCTATTTCAACTTGGTAGACCGCATACGTAAGGCTCGACCTGATCTTCTTTTGTCAGGTGATTTCATCGTAGGGTTTCCTGGTGAAACCGATCAAGATTTTTCCGATACCTTGGATTTGGTGCGTCATGTGGGCTATGGGCAGGCCTATTCGTTCAAATATTCCGCCCGCCCAGGCACGCCTGCCGCTGAAAAAGATAGTGTTGATCCAGCCGTCGCTTCGGCGCGGCTGCAAGAGCTTCAAGCCCTGCTGACCGAGCAACAATATGCCGCCCAAGCCGCTATGGTGGGCCGAGAGGTTAAGGTGTTGTTCGAGAAAAAAGGGCGTCGGGAGGGGCAATTGATCGGCAAGTCTGAATATCTCCATGCCGTACATGCCGTGGCGCCGGATCACATGGTGGGCAAGGTTGTGCGCGTGCGGATCATCAATGACATGACCAATTCCCTGACAGGTGAACTTGTGGTGTGATTTTATCCCGTTGCGGCATTTTATAAAGGGCGGCTTGCACTCATTTTTAATTAATTTAGAGCAAGCTTACACAAACTGGGTTTTTTTGTTTGTACCTGCCGATACTCTTGCTACATTCAGGTAACAGACAGCGACTCCACACTGGCAGTAATTAGGGGACATCCTTGGCAGACGACGCCGTAACACCTACCGCCGCTCATAACGAAACCCGTATTGAATTTCCCGACAACCGTTTATTGGCGGAGCTTTGTGGCGAATTTGATCGTAATCTCACCACCATTGAAACAGATCAATCTATGCAGATTGTGCGCCGAGGCAATCAGTTGCTTTTGGTGGGGGATGCGGATGCCTGCGCGCGGGCGGCGTCAATTTTGCAATCTTTATACACACGATTGGAACAGGGTAGGCACGTACAAGCGGCAGATGTGACCGCTGAACTGCGCATGAATGTGGTGGGCGGAGATGCGCTGAAGGCCGATAAACAGATGGAAATGTTCCGGGGCGGCCCTGTTGAGATCAAAACTCGCAAAAAGCTGGTCGAGCCGCGCACAGAGGCACAAAAATCTTATGTGCAATCTTTGTTCACAACCGAGCTGTCTTTTGGAATTGGTCCAGCAGGCACGGGTAAAACCTATTTGGCGGTGGCTGTTGGCGTGTCGATGTTCATCACCGGGCGGGTGGATAAGATTATTTTGTCGCGACCTGCGGTTGAAGCCGGCGAGCGTTTGGGCTTTTTGCCAGGTGACATGAAGGAGAAAATTGATCCCTACATGCAGCCGCTTTACGATGCTTTGAATGATTTTTTGCCTGCCAAGCAGATGGCCAAGCTGATGGAAGACAAGGCGATTGAGATCGCGCCACTGGCCTTTATGCGCGGCCGCACCTTGGCAAATGCCTTCGTAGTACTCGATGAGGCGCAAAATGCAACATCCATGCAGATGAAGATGTTTTTGACACGGTTGGGCGAAGGCAGCCGCATGGTGATCACTGGGGACCGTACGCAGATCGATTTGCCGCGTGGGGTGCAATCTGGCTTGGCGGATGCAGAGCGCTTGCTCAAAGATATCCCAAAAATCAGCTTCAACTATTTCACCTCCAAAGATGTGGTGCGCCATCCTCTGGTGGCGGCAATTATTGACGCCTATGATGCGGATACTCAATGAACCTCAGCTTTGAGTTTGTGATTGAAGACACCCGATGGGACGCGCAAAATCTTGCGGAGATTGGGGCACGGGTGGGCACTTCTTTGTCGGAGCATTTAACATTTCCGGAGGATGCCAGCGCCGTTGTTATGGCCTGTGATGATGCCGTGATTACGCTGCTCAACAAGGATTTTCGCGGCAAGCCGCAACCGACGAATGTGCTGTCTTGGCCCTCTGCTGATCTCGCCAGTGATGTGGCCGGGCAGGTCCCAAACTTCGCCCTTAATCCAGAGCTTGGCGATATTGCATTATCATTTGAGACCTGTACAGGCGAGGCGGAGGCGGCTGGCCTTGCAATTTCAGACCACGTGAGCCATCTTTTGATACATGCGACGTTGCATCTCCTTGGTTATGACCACATAGAAGACACGGATGCGGAATTGATGGAACAAATCGAGATCGATGTCCTTGCCAAGCTTGGCATTTTTAATCCATATGACATAAATGATGAAACCCAGTGAACGGTGCTATGCCACATATAGATGATCAAAATGGCGACTCTGATGTGGCCGATGACCCGTCAAGTACGGGTTTAAAGGGGCTGGGCTTTTGGGGCCGGTTGAAATGGGCGTTTTCAGGACAGATTCCGGATCAGGACGCATCGGCCTATATTGGGCCTCAGGGTGAAGAGATCACACCGGGCATTTGGAATTTGCGGCAGCTGCGCGTTGAAGATGTGATGGTGCCGAAGGCTGACATCAAATCTGTGCCAGTGACAATCACAAAAGAAGATCTTGTAAATGTGTTTCGTGACACGGGCTTGACCCGATTGCCGGTTTATAATGGCACCTTGGATACGCCGCTCGGATTTGCGCATTTGAAAGATATCGCACTTAAGCATGGGTTCAACGGCTCCGGTGGACGTTTGGCCCTGAAAACCATGTTGCGCCCCTTGCTGTTCGTGCCACCCTCGATGCCAATCGGTGTGCTGCTTACAAAGATGCAAGCGGACCGCATTCATATGGCTTTGGTGATTGATGAATATGGCGGAACGGATGGCTTGGTGACCATAGAAGATTTGATCGAGCAAGTGATCGGTGAAATCGAAGATGAACATGACCAAGACGAGGGCGCTTTTTGGCTGATTGAAAAGCCGGGGTGCTATCTAGCGCAGGCCAAAACCCCTTTGGATGAATTTCAGCAAGAAATTGGTCGAGATTTGACCGAAGTTGCAGAAGTCGACCCTGAAGAAGTGGATACGCTTGGCGGTTTGGTTTTCATGTTGCTGGGGCGCGTTCCCGCACGCGGGGAGGTGATCAACCATCCTGCGGGCGTTGAGTTTGAAATCGTCGATGCCGATCCGCGCCGTATCAAAAGGCTTCGGGCCCATGTTCGACACGCTGATACCGATTAATCTGTGGCACAAAGCACCGCGTTGGAAGCGGCTGCTGATGATTTTTGCGGCGGGGGGGCTGGCCGGATCGGGCCAAGCTCCCATCGACACGCCAGCTCTAACGCTTTTGGGTCTGGGCTTTGGGCTTTGGGCAATTCACCAATCCTCTGACACTTCTTATTTCTCCACTGGTTGGCTGTTGGGCAGTGGCTATTTTGCCGCGTCTCTGGCTTGGATCATGGAGCCGTTTTTGGTGAATTTGGAGGCGACCGGCTGGATGGCGCCTTTTGCGCTTGCTGCAATGGCCGGGGGCTTGGCGGTTTTCTGGGGGGCGGCTTCTGCTTTGGTTAAAGGCCGCGCACCGCTGTTGATCTGTCTCGCGCTCTTGGCAGCTGAAGTAGCCCGCTCCTATGTGTTTACCGGCTTTCCTTGGGGCTTGATTGGCTATGTGTGGATTGACACGCCGCTGTATCAACTGGCCGCCGTGATAGGTCCATATGGCATGACATTGCTGACGCTTGTCATGGCCTACGGGGTGGCACATGCGCGATTTGTTTATTCAGTGGCGTTCATCGCCTTTGCTTTTGTGTTCCAAATTGTTCCAAATATTGCTGCTGTGGAAACGTCACATGACGCAGCTATTGTTCGGCTCATTCATCCTAATGTGGAGCAGTCTGATAAATGGGATCCAGATAAAATGGAGAGTATTTATCAGCGCCACATGGCATTGACGCAGGCGGACCCGCCAGTGGATTTGATCGTGTGGTCGGAGACTTCAGTCTATTTGCCTATCGATATTGCCAAGAACGAAATTGCTGCTGTGGCACAAGATGCCCCGGTTATAGTTGGATATCAAAGCAGTCGCCCCGAAGGTTTTTATTTCAATAGCCTTGGGATCATTTCTCCTCAAGGAGAGTTGCAGGCTGAATACCACAAAAGCCGATTGGTGCCCTTTGGTGAATATTTGCCCTTTGCGCGGGTGGCTGGCTGGTTTGGGCTACAACGTGCGGGGTTTTCGTCTGGAGATGGGCCGAGTACGCTGAATATTGACGGCATTGGCCAGATCCAACCCTTAATTTGCTATGAGGGCGTTTTCCCGCAATTTGTTGGCCGTAGCGCGGTTCGGCCTGATCTTTTGGTTTTGATCACCAATGATGCATGGTTCGGCGCGGGGCAGGGGCCTGCGCAGCATTTCGCCCAAGCCCGCGCCCGTGCAATCGAGTTGGGCTTGCCCATGGTTAGGGTGGCAAATCGTGGTGTGAGCACGGTGATAGATCCACGTGGAGGATATGGTGCACACCTTGAGGGAGAGGACGCGGGTTTCGTTGACGTGCCGCTTCCCGCCAGCCTTCCAGCCCCATTTTTCGCTACATACCCTTGGGCCGCAACAGTATTTATGGCGCTATGCCTTTGTTTCGTGGCTTTTTGGCGTCGCCACTGGACATAAGTGTTGACGCTGAAGTATGAGGCTTCTACTTAGACTTATCTGCAACGGCTTCCTGACGCAGTTTATATTTCACTGGAGCATTCCCATGGCACGATCAAATTTTATTTTCACCTCAGAATCCGTTTCTGAAGGTCATCCTGATAAGCTCTGCGACCGCATATCTGACGCCGTCTTGGATACCTTTCTAGCCGAGGAACCCGAAGCGCGGGTCGCGGCAGAGACCTTTGCCACCACCAACCGCGTTATTATCGGCGGTGAAGTTGGACTAACAGACCAAGCTAAACTCTCGCAATATATGGGCCAGATTGAGAAAATCGCCCGTGATTGCATAAAAGACATTGGCTATGAGCAAGATAAATTTCACTGGAAGACTGTTGAAGTCACCAACCTGCTTCACGAACAATCAGCGCATATCGCGCAAGGTGTGGATGCTGCGTCAGATAAGGATGAGGGCGCTGGCGACCAGGGAATCATGTTTGGCTATGCCACCACCGAAACCCCAGAGCTGATGCCTGCACCTATTCAATATTCGCATGCAATCCTGCGGCGTTTGGCTGAAGTGCGCAAAAACGGCACCGAGCGTGATCTTGGCCCCGACGCCAAATCGCAGTTGTCTTTGCGTTATGTGGATGGCAAGCCGGTAGAGGTCACTTCGATTGTTCTGTCGACCCAACATACCTCAGAAGATCAAGACAGCGCATATATTCGTGGTATTGTTGAGCCCTATATTCGCGAAGTTATTCCTCCAGAGTGGATCACAGCCAATACGGAATGGTGGGTCAACCCGACGGGCACTTTCGTCATCGGTGGTCCGGATGGTGATGCAGGTTTGACGGGTCGCAAGATCATTGTGGACACCTATGGTGGAGCGGCTCCGCATGGTGGTGGTGCATTTTCTGGGAAAGATCCAACAAAGGTTGATCGTTCTGCGGCCTATGCTTCGCGCTATTTGGCCAAGAATGTTGTGGCTTCTGGAATGGCGGAACGCTGCACACTGCAGCTGTCCTATGCGATTGGCGTTTCAAAGCCCCTGTCAATTTATGTGGATACCCATGGCACAGGTCAGGTTCCCGATGAGGCTATAGAGCGCGCAGTCGCGCACTGTATGGATCTCACGCCGCGTGGCATTCGTGAGCATTTGGGCATGAACCGCCCAATCTATCAGCGCACAGCTGCCTATGGCCATTTTGGCCGCGCGCCGGAAGCTGATGGTGGGTTCAGCTGGGAAAAAACCGATTTGGTTGAAGCGCTGAAAAAAGCCGTGTAGGCGCAGGGGCGCGCTTGCGCGCTCTGATGGACAACATATTCAGGGTGAGCTCAGGCGCAAGTTTTTTTTGAGAGATGGCGATGGATCACCGGAATTTTTATGGTCGCATCAAGGGTAAAGCTCTGAATGCCGCGCAGGACCGTTATTTGGAAGAGGACCTGCCAGGCCTTTTAGTCGCTGGAATTACCCGTGAAGAAAATCCAGAGCGGGCGGCGTTGGACATGCAAGAGCTTGCCGGTGACCGGCCGCTTTGGCTCGAAATTGGCTTTGGCGGCGGTGAGCATTTGGTGCACCAAGCGCTCCAAAATCCCGATGTCCAGTTTTTGGGCGTTGAACCCTATGTGAACGGTGTTGCGATGCTTTTGGGCAAGATGCGCAAGGCGGGCGTGAACAACATCAAGTTGCACATGGGTGATGCACGCAACTTGATGGATGTTTTGCCAGATGAAACTGTCAGTAAAGCGTTTTTACTTTACCCGGACCCTTGGCCCAAACTGCGCCATCACCGCCGCCGTTTTGTGACGCCAGAACATCTCATACCGTTGAACCGGTGCTTGAAAATCGGTGCAGAATTTCGTGTGGCCACGGATATTGAAGACTATGTCCGCCAAACCTTGGGAGAGGTGCCGAAGGCTGGTTTTGACTGGTTGGCTGAAGGGCCCGAAGATTGGCGCGCGCCTTGGGGGGATTGGATCTCGACGCGCTATGAGCAAAAAGCCCTGCGCGAAGACCGCACCCCGCACTATATGACATTTCAAAAATCATAGATTGACCGAACCTGAGGTGTGGACCTCGTCTAGCTTGGACGCTATCACTCCTGCAACTAAATAGGGGACCTATATGTCTGGCCATGGTGCAGCAATTCCGATGACTTCACAAAAGTCTGGCCCGTTGACGGGGCAGGCGGATGTGCCGGGCGATAAGTCTATCTCACACCGGTCGCTCATTCTGGGCGCTTTGAGCGTGGGTGAGACCCGCATTCAGGGCTTGCTTGAGGGGGTTGATGTGCTCGATACTGGCAAGGCCATGCAGGCTTTCGGCGCAGAAGTCATCAGCCATGGTGGCGGCTCTTGGTCGGTGCATGGTGTGGGCGTGGGTGGATTTGCCGAGCCGGATCATGTAATTGATTGCGGTAATTCTGGCACGGGCGTGCGCTTGATCATGGGCGCTATGGCCACATCTCCCATTACTGCGACGTTCACGGGCGATGGCAGTTTAAATAAACGCCCTATGGGCCGGGTCACTGATCCTTTAACTTTTTTTGGTGCGCAGTCACATGGCCGCTCTGAAGGGCGTTTGCCGTTGACGATTGTTGGTGCCGCTGAGGCCGTTCCTGTTTGCTACACGGTGCCGATGCCCTCTGCGCAGGTGAAATCTGCGGTTCTGCTGGCGGGTTTGAATGCGCCGGGTCAGACGGTGGTGATAGAGAAAGAGGCCACACGCGATCATACCGAGCGCATGTTGGTGGGCTTTGGTGCGGAATTGACCGTGGAAGATAGCGAAGAGGGCCGAGTGATCACTCTCACGGGGCAACCCGAGTTATACGCGCAGGATATCATCGTGCCGCGCGATCCGTCATCCGCTGCCTTTCCCGTTTGTGCGGCTTTGATCGTGGAAGGGTCCGATGTTTTGGTGCCAAATATTGGCCTCAATCCAACCCGCGCTGGTCTGTTCTACACTCTACAAGATATGGGTGCAGATCTCACATTCGAGAACATGCGCGAAGAGGGCGGTGAACCTGTTGCGGATTTGCGGGCAAAATATTCCCCAAATATGCATGGCATCGCCGTGCCACCAGAGCGGGCAGCCTCGATGATTGATGAATATCCGATCCTGTCTGTGGTGGCGAGTTTTGCCGATGGCATCACCCGCATGCGTGGGGTGAAGGAGCTCCGCGTCAAAGAGAGTGACCGTATTGAAGCCATGGCGACAGGTCTGCGGGCGGCCGGTGTCACTGTGGAGGAGGGCCCTGATTGGTGGCATGTGCATGGCTGCGGAGGCTCTGTGACGGGTGGCGCCACTGCTGCGACCCACCTTGATCACCGCATTGCCATGTCGTTCCTGATTTTGGGCATGGCGGCGGACCAAGGCATGTCCATCGATGATGGTGTTCCCGTAGCGACGTCCTTTCCAATATTCGAACCTTTAATGGCACATCTTGGTGCCAGTATTCGTCGGACCGAGGTGTGAGCGCCAGGCTGACCGGCAGCTGCCTTTGCGGGCAGATGCGCTTTACCACACCGGGTCCTTTGCGCCCGGTCATCGCCTGCCATTGCTCACAATGTCGTAAATCAAGTGGCCATTTTGTAGCTGCCACCTCTGCCGCTCGCGATAAGGTCGCGATAACGGGCGAGGTGACGTGGTATCAGTCCTTTGAGCGAGCACGACGCGGGTTTTTCGCCACATGTGGCAGCCAAATGTTTTGGGATGGCCTGGGTGACAACCTGTCAATTTTTGCAGGTTGTTTTGATGGAGCGACCGGAGAAAAAACTCTGGCCACATCTTTTGTGCCGATAAGGGGGACTATTATGAGATCACCGATGGTCTGGCTCAGGCGGATGCGGATGATACTGCCCTCACCGCGAAATTTTACAGCTAAGCAAGGGTAGATGATGAGTTTTACAATCGCAATTGATGGACCCGCCGCTGCAGGCAAAGGCACGATCAGCAAGGCTGTCGCTGCACATTTTGCAATGGCGCATTTAGACACCGGGCTGTTGTACCGGGCTGTTGGCGCGCAAATGTTACAAGGTGCCGATCCATTGGTGGCTGCCCAATCCCTGCGGCCTGAAGATTTGGACGCCGCAAATTTGCGTAGCCCAGAGGTGGCGCTAGCTGCATCTCAGGTGGCTGTCATGGCTGAGGTGCGCGCAGAATTGCTGGCCTTTCAACGGGGCTTTGCTCGCCGTGAAGGTGGTGCTGTTTTGGATGGACGCGACATAGGTACAGTAATTTTTCCTAAGGCTGAGGTAAAGCTTTTTGTGACCGCAAGTGCTGAAGTGCGCGCGCGGCGTCGGCATCAAGAGCTGGTGGCCGATGGCACTCAAATTGATTTTGATCAGGTGCTCGCCGATGTGACGACTCGCGATGCCCGCGACGCTGAGCGTGCCGAATCCCCTATGATTGCTGCTGTGGATGCGGTGATGATCGATACATCCAATCTGACAATCAATGCGGCGATTGCGGTTGCAGTCTCTATCGTTCAAGAAGAAATAATCTCATGAAAAAACGTAATTTCTCGCATACGGGTGCAGAGGTTTCGCGGATGGGAATCGGCGCGATGTCCTTTTCGAATTTTTACGGCGAGGTCAGCCGCGATGAGGTCTTTGCAATTTTGGACGCGGCCTGTGATTTGGGCGTGACCCATATCGACACGGCCAATGTTTACGGCAAAGGCGACTCGGAGACCCATATCGGGTCCTATCTGGCAGAAAATCCCGAATCTCGGTCGTTTTTTCACATTGCAACCAAGGGTGGTATCACGGATCGCAGTGATCCAAACCGCCTGTTCAACAATGAAACTGGCTATCTTGAAGGCCAGCTAGATGCCAGTTTGGAGCGTATGGGTGTTGAGCAAATTGATCTCTACTACATTCATCGCCGTGATCCGCATGTCCCGATTGAAGAGCTGACCCAAACGCTTGCGGGCTTTGTCGCCTCGGGCAAAATCGTGGGATTCGGCTATTCTGAGATATCCCCAAGCTCGCTGCGCGCGGCACATGCGGTGCATCCGGTGGCAGCGGTTCAGTCTGAATATTCATTGTCGACCCGCACCCCTGAGCTCGGTGTGATCCAAACCTGTGCTGATCTGGGGACAACATTTGTTGCCTTTTCGCCAGTGGGCCGTAGTTTGTTGACTGACAAGCCACATGGGCTGCAGGTCGCACAGGCCATGCCATTTCTAGCAAAGAACCCTCGCTTTACGGAGCCTAATTTGAGCTTGAATATTGCAGCCGCCGCCCCGTTTCGGGCTTTGGCTGCGGAACTAGGCCTCACGGCGGCTGGCTTGGCGATTGCCTGGTGCTTGGCAAAGGGTGACCATATTTTGCCAATACCCGGGACCCGCAGCGTTGAGCATTTCAAAGGATTGGTCGCGGGCAGCCACTATGGACTGAGCGCCGAAGAATTGAACGCTGTTGAGGCGACCTTGCCCATGGGCTGGGTCAATGGTGATCGCTATTCAGCGGCGCAATGGGCTGGGCCTGAACGCTACGCTTAGGCCAGTTGGCGAGCCGCTTGCGCATTGAGTGCGGCCTCAAATTCCGTTTGGGACATGCTGCCGCTTAAGGCTCTACGGCATAGGGCTGCTTGGGTCTCTGGTGCCAACCCACCGATGGGGGGATCGGTGTCGAGATTGGTGGGGAAAGAATAGCCCTCTGCACAGGCTGAAATCGCGGCATCAACCTGCCAAGAGCTGAGACCATGATCCTTGGTGCTCAAAACTTGATAGAGCCTGCTGGTCATATCTCGCCGATCGAGTGTCTCCATAGCGCGTCCAAAGGCTGAGGAGACCTGCAGTAGATTGGCCATGCGTTGGATGTCGTGGCTCACATTGGCGCCTCCCGCATGATAGAGCGCGGGGCTGAAAAACAGTACATCGCCCTTGGACAAGGGCACTTGCACGTGATGTGCTTCGAAATATGCGCGAAAATCGGGTTGGGTGAATGCAAGATAGCCGTGGCGGTAGATCTGGCTAAACGGCAACAACTTCGTGGGCCCGCTTTCTATAGGCATATCGGCATGAATCACTGCGCCTTGGAGGGTGAGCACGGGCGACAAGTCATGCACATGCGCGGGATAGTTGGCGGCCATATCGCGCGGTTGAAACCCGAGGTGATAATCGCGGTGGGGGCTTTGTGCTGCGCCACTGGGGCGCACCAAATTAACCTGTGCTGTCATTTGATAGTTGGGCCCGAGCCAAGCCTCGCAGGCGGTGCTGATGGCCAAGTTTCCGAAATATTGTGCAAAGATCAGAGGATCATATTGGCATAGCTTCTGGGCTGAATTCCAGATGCGATCATTGGCACCAGCGGCTGCAAAATGATCTGCTTTGCCTTCGCTTATCGCTTTTTCATCAGCGATGATTTGGTCATAAATTACAGTGGCCGCATCAATGCAGCTGGTATCGCCATAGGCATTTTTGAGGGCCAAAACCCCGGCCGTGTTACGCAACACATCGGCCCATTCTGCGCGAAGGGCTTGGGTGTCGCCGGTCAAATCTAACCGATTGATGTCATAGATTGGCACATTGCTCTGGATGTCATGGGCCTGTGGCACGTCTTGGGCGATCAGTTGCCGTTCTACCTGTTGGGTGAATTGCTCTAAATTGCAGTCTTGCGGGGAAAGATAGGCTTGCATGTTGGGCTCCGGTTGGGTGATCAGGCGAGCTTACCAATATTTTGGTTGCAGTATGCGGCAATACACCTCAAAAACACCTCAATGATACATCAATTTCCCCTCAAAGAAATTGCGTCGCAGTCGGGTCTTAGCCTTGCCACGGTCGACCGGGCCTTACACGGGCGGGCGCATGTAAGCGCGCAGACCGCGCGGCGGATGCAGGCGGCAATAGCGGAGCTGGCCCAGCAAGAAGGGCAGCTGGCGGCTAGGGGGCGGCGGATGTTTGTGGATATTGTGGTTGAGGCGCCACGGAGATTTTCCGACGAGCTGCGCCGAGCGGTGCTCACAGTCCTGCCAAAGTTTACCCCAGCAGTGATCCGGCCACGATATCATTTTGCTGAGGATATTGATCCGGGCAAGACCGTTAAAATCCTCGCTCACATAGCAAGCCGGGGCAGTCAGGGCATCATTTTGAAAGCTCAGAATGTGGCGCCAATCCGTGCGGAGATTGCTCGCTTGGCGGTCCTGAAAATCCCTGTGGCTACGGTGTTTACGGATTGCCCGGACAGTGGGCGTTTGGCCTATGCGGGACTGAACAATGAAAATGCTGGGCGTACGGCGGCCTATCTGTTCTGCCAAAGCTTGCGGGGGCGGGCCGGGACAGTTTTGACAGCCACGTCACGCAACCAATTTCAAGGGGAAGAGGCACGCGCCTTGGCTTTTGCAGATGAGATGGCACGGCTTTGCCCAAATGTCGACTTGATCGATGCGAGCGGGGGCGCTGGACTGGCACTGGGGACATCGGCCAAAATCACCGCCGCGGTGCAAGGCTTGGAACGATTGCTCGGTGTATATTCGATGGGCGGGGGCAATGCCGCAATAATTGCGACGCTTGCGGCCTTAAACCTTGGGCCGGACCTTTTTGTGGCGCATGACTTAGATTGCGAAAATCGGCAATTGCTGCGCCAAGGTCGGCTTGGGTATGTTTTACATCATGATCTGAGCGCTGATCTTGATTCTGCACTTCAACACATCACCGCATTCCACAAGCTCCGGCCACCTGTGCCGTATGGCGAGACGGCCGATGTACAAATCATTACACCGGCCAATTGTCCTGTGGCCTAGGTTGCGGCCCCTTGGTGTTCATTGGTGAGGTAGAGGTCATCGGTAAAGGTGATTGATAGAGAGAAATAACACCTTTGGAGCAGATGCACTTTGACTGCTGTTTCAATGGCGTCTCGCAGGGCAATTGTGAAGTCGTGATTCCGGTGTGGTTTGGTTAGCATCGATACTTCGATCAACAGATGGGTGTGATTGCTGTTTTTGGCGGGGTAAGATCTACATTTACAGTCACCTGCGCCAGAATCATGGGCATTGATGGTGTCTTCAATAGCGGCAAAAACCTTTTGCGGTTCAAATCGCAGGTTGGGCGAGTATTTTATATCCGCATGTGGCATTTAGCGCTCCTTTTTTGCAGCATTACATTGGAGATCGGGCCTTGCAAGATCGTAAATTCCAGCCTATATGCTGCCCTGTCTAAACGTCGTAAACAGGCGGGGATTTAAGGTATCGTAGCAGGGTCGGCTTCCACCGGCCCTTCTTGGTATTTAAAATCTTGTTTACGCGGACGGACCAATGCAACTCAAGACCGGCGGAGACAACCGCACGGCCAGAAACAAAAAACGTAAGGATTAAATGCCACATGGCAAGCGTAACAATGGAGGAATTCGAAGCCCTTCTGCAAGAAAGCTTCGAAGTTGACACACCTGAAGAGGGTACAGTTGTCAAAGGTAAAGTCATCGCAATCGAAGCGGGACAAGCCATTATCGACGTGGGCTACAAAATGGAAGGCCGCGTAGATATTAAAGAATTCGCAGATCCAGGCGAATCTCCAGAAATTTCAGTGGGCGACGTTGTTGAAGTTTTTCTGCGTGCAGCAGAAAACTCCAAAGGCGAGGCTGTTATCAGCCGTGAAATGGCCCGTCGTGAAGAAGCCTGGGATCGTTTGGAAAAAGCCTATGCCGATGAAGAGCGCGTTGATGGCGCTATCTTCGGCAGGGTTAAAGGCGGCTTTACAGTTGATCTCGGTGGCGCCGTGGCCTTCTTGCCAGGCAGCCAAGTTGACGTGCGCCCTGTGCGTGACGCCGGCCCATTGATGGGCTTGAAGCAACCTTTCCAAATCCTGAAAATGGACCGTCGTCGTGGCAACATCGTTGTCTCCCGTCGTGCAATCTTGGAAGAGTCTCGTGCTGAACAGCGCGCTGAAGTTATCGGCAAATTGGCCGAAGGCGACAGTGTTGACGGTGTTGTGAAAAACATCACTGAATACGGTGCGTTTGTGGATCTTGGCGGCGTAGACGGCTTGCTTCACGTGACCGACATGGCTTGGCGTCGTGTAAACCATCCTTCAGAGATCTTGGCCATTGGTGAAACCGTCAAAGTTCAGGTTGTCAAAATCAACAAAGAAACCCATCGCATCAGCCTGGGCATGAAACAGTTGATGGACGACCCATGGGATATCGTCAGTGTCAAATACCCACTGGCATCTCAGCATAAAGGCCGTGTAACAAATATCACCGATTACGGTGCATTTGTTGAGCTTGAAGCTGGTGTTGAAGGTTTGGTGCACGTTTCTGAGATGTCTTGGACTAAGAAAAACGTACACCCAGGCAAAATCGTATCCACTTCGCAAGAAGTTGACGTGATGGTTCTGGAAATTGATGGCGTAAAGCGTCGCGTTTCCTTGGGTCTGAAACAAACACAGCGCAATCCATGGGAAGTGTTCGCAGAACAAAACCCAGAGGGTAGCCAAGTTGAAGGTGAAGTCAAAAACATCACCGAATTCGGTTTGTTCATTGGCTTGGATGGCGACATCGATGGCATGGTTCACCTGTCAGATTTGACATGGGAAGGCCGCGGGGAAGATGTGATCGGCGATTATCGCAAAGGTGATATGGTTCAGGCCGTTGTCTCCGAAGTTGATATCGAAAAAGAACGCATTAGCCTGTCTGTCAAAGCCTTGGGCGGCGACAAATTTGCAGATGCCGTAGGTGGCGTAAAACGTGGCTCGATCATCACCGTTGAAGTGACAGCAATTGAAGACGGTGGCGTTGAAGTTGAATACGAAGGCATGAAATCTTTCATCCGTCGTTCTGATTTGTCCCGTGACCGCGCTGAGCAGCGTCCAGACCGTTTCGGCGTAGGCGATAAGGTTGACGTTCGCGTTACCAATATCGATGCGAAGACTCGTCGCTTGGGTCTGTCGATCAAAGCACGCGAAATTGCAGAAGAAAAAGAAGCTGTAGAGCAGTATGGGTCTTCCGACTCGGGTGCGTCTTTGGGTGATATTCTTGGCGCAGCGTTGAAAACTGATGAATAATATCTAGGTTATTAAATATAAAATATTACAAAACCCCGCTTTGGCGGGGTTTTTTGCATAAAACTCTTGTAAAAGAGTCTCAATTGAACCAAAAAAATCTTGATTATATGCAGCTGATAATAAATTTTGAGATTATTCATCATTAAATGCGTTTATTTGCATGTAATTTGAAAACAGTAGGTTCACAGAGAGAATACTTCCTGTAACCTTTGTTCAGAGCTTGGATGGCTCATAACTTTATAAGTTCGAGGGGAAAAACATGATTCGTTCTGAATTGGTTCAAAAGCTTGTGGATGATAATCCACACCTGCATCAGCGTGATGTTGAGCGTATTGTAAGTACAATTTTTGAAGAGATCATTAACACGATGTCGAATGGTGATCGCGTTGAATTGCGGGGCTTTGGTGCGTTTTCAGTAAAGAAGCGGGACTCGCGCACGGGCCGAAATCCGCGCACGGGTGACTCTGTCGCGGTTGAAGAAAAGCACGTTCCGTTCTTTAAGACAGGCAAGCTCTTGCGAGATCGTCTTAACGGGAAATAAAATGCGCTATTTGCGGTACTTGGTGTTTGGTTCTATTGCGGTGGGACTTGTCATTGTGGCCCTTGCCAACCGAGGTGAAGTTAGCCTCACCTTGATGCCTCTGGCATTGGGGAATTTGATCGGTTTCAACCTTCAATTACAAATACCGCTTTTTACAGTGATTTTTCTAGGCGTGATGACTGGTCTGCTGATTGGCTTTGTCTGGGAATGGCTGCGGGAAATGAAACATCGTACTGCGGCCAAAACTGAACACCGCCAGGTGGTACGTCTAGAGCGCGAAGTCTCCAAATTAAAATCTGGAACTGCGAAGGAACAAGATGATGTTTTGGCACTTCTGGAAAAGGTGTCCTGATCCTCATGAACGTCCGTTCAAAGCTTTGTGGTCTTAACACAGTTCAAGATATTGATGCGGCGACCCAAGCGGGGGCAGCCTATGTGGGGTTTGTGTTTTTTGCCAAATCCCCACGCAATCTGGACATCGCAGAGGCCCGAGAGCTGGTGCTGCGCGTGCCCGTAGGTATCGCTAAGGTAGCGCTTGTGGTGAATGCGGACAATATCTTCCTAGATCAGATTACCGCCTCTGTGCCGCTGGATATGTTGCAATTGCATGGGGACGAGAGCCTTGAGCGCGTGGCAGAGGTCAAGGCACGCTACGGTCTGCCGGTGATGAAGGCCTTAGGCATAGCAACTTCCGAAGATGTTGAGCGGGCGCAAACCTATTCGGGTGTGGCAGATCATCTTTTGCTGGATGCAAAGCCAATGGCCGGGCAAGATTTGCCTGGTGGAAATGGCTTTTCGTTTGATTGGACGTTGCTGCAAGGGCAAACTTGGTCTGTGCCTTGGATGCTGGCGGGAGGCTTGACGCCTGCCAACGTGGCATCGGCAGTGCAACTGTCTGGAGCGCAGCAGGTGGATGTCAGTTCTGGCATCGAAATCACGCCCGGCCAGAAAAGCCCTGAATTGATGATGGAATTCGTATCACAGGCAAACAGTCAAAACACCGCAGACTGACCGCCGGGCCTTTACCTTACAGGCCACTGGCGCTACCTCTGAGCGGAATACGCAAGGGAGATACCAATGGCCGATGATCTGCTAAACAGCTTTAAGACTGGTCCTGACGAACAAGGTCGTTTTGGCGACTTCGGCGGGCGCTTTGTCTCAGAAACTTTGATGCCTTTGATCTTAGATCTTGAGGCACAATATGAGTTTGCCAAAACAGACGATAGTTTTTGGGCTGAGATGCAGGATCTTTGGACCAATTACGTTGGCCGCCCCAGTCCGCTTTACTATGCGGATCGCCTGACTAAACATCTTGGCGGCGCGAAGGTGTATCTCAAACGCGATGAGCTTAATCACACGGGAGCGCATAAGATTAACAATGTGTTGGGCCAGATAATTTTGGCACGTCGCATGGGTAAGACTCGGATCATCGCTGAAACTGGTGCGGGACAGCACGGGGTGGCGACGGCCACTGTTTGTGCGAAATTCGGCTTGAAATGTATCGTTTACATGGGCGCTCATGATGTTGAACGTCAGGCGCCCAACGTGTTTCGTATGAAGCTTTTGGGTGCAGAGGTTGTGCCGGTGACTTCTGGTCGTGGCACGTTGAAAGACGCCATGAACGATGCACTGCGCGACTGGGTGACCAACGTGAATGATACCTTTTATTGTATCGGTACGGTTGCAGGGCCACACCCCTATCCGGCCATGGTGCGCGATTTTCAAGCCATCATCGGCAAGGAAGCTAAAGAGCAAATGCTTGAGCAAGAGGGCCGCTTGCCCGATACGCTGATCGCTGCAATCGGTGGTGGCTCCAACGCTATGGGCCTTTTCTTTCCTTTTCTTGACGACAAAGAGGTGGCCATTATCGGTGTGGAAGCAGGAGGCAAAGGGGTCAATTCCAAGATGGAACATTGCGCCTCGCTTACCGGTGGACGTCCGGGCGTATTGCATGGCAACCGCACCTATTTATTGCAGGATGATGACGGCCAGATTCTGGAAGGGTTTTCGATTTCAGCTGGGCTCGATTATCCGGGCATTGGTCCTGAACATGCATGGTTGCATGAAATTGGCCGCGCTCAATATGTGTCGATCACCGATGTTGAGGCTTTGGAAGCGTTTCAGCTGTGCTGTGAGCTGGAGGGGATTATTCCCGCACTTGAGCCCAGCCACGCTTTGGCCCATGTGATGAAAATCGCTCCAACATTGCCGAACGATCATGTGATTTGCATGAATATGTGTGGTCGTGGCGATAAAGATATTTTCACCGTGGCTGCCGCCTTGGGCATTACGATGAACACTGGCGCTTAAGGGCACAGCCTCCTGTGACTGGCTCTCTTGTCTAGCCCGCTGCCATCATTGGGCCGCATAGAGCCATAATATTTCAATAGGTACAATTTCCAAGGCCTTCTGATGGGTTGACGTAAGCTGCACCTGTGGCGCGCAGCCCTCTTGATGAGCCTGCAAAAACCGGCCCGCGCAGAGACACCAACTGTCGCCTGGGTTCAGCCCGGGAAAGCCAAACTCTGGCCGCGGCGTGCTGAGGTCATTCCCAAGATATTTTGAAAACGCCAAAAACTCGGCTGTCATCACGGCACACACCGTATGGCTGCCGGCATCTTCGGCGCAGGTGTTGCAAGACCCATCTCTAAAGAACCCAGTGAGAGGATCTTGAGAACAAGAGGTAAGGGGCAGGCCAATCACATTGATTTCGATATCTTTTTGCATGTTACACTCTTTCCAAAGTTGGGGCCAAATAATCGACCCAGCGGCCATAGAAATCCATCCGGCCAAGATTTATCCGCTCATTGTTTGGCGATAAGTCTAGCTGCATACCCGCTCCGGGACCATCGCCATCTGCCTCAATCTTCAACCAGGCCGAAGGTTTTCCGATTTTTAGCCGGCCTGTCAGATGATATCCGTGACCCGCTGTTTTTTATCCGGCGGGAAATACTGCGATACCACCGTAGAATAGATCAGATGGCAATGTCTTCTGTAGGCTTTCATCCGCCTGCTGATCCATTCACTGGTGCTGGCCTCTGTGGGTAGAGGTGGCGCGAGCGTTGTAGTGGCCTCCGTATTCCTGAGCCTCTCAGGTTGATCCGCCCAGATATAGGCTCACAGGCGCAGTAGGTCGTCTGGCTATTAGATGTCCAAAGGCGTAAGATCAGAGCCCTGTGCATCCTGCACGCAGCTTTCAGGGCCAGGGTGCCCAATCATTCGGGCCTGAGCACGACGGTGCTGTCCGCTGGCCCATAGCCTGCCCCAACCGCAATGTGAAACTGGTCCAACTGTGGGTTGAGACCGGCGCTGGCCCCAGCTCAGAGAGGATCAAATTTTCCTCTGTCTAGGATTCAACCAATGGGCTGCAGCGATGAGGCCCGCGGTGCGAATTACCGCATTTTCTTGGGATGGGAGCGTGAGGAAGTCTGCGAGAAATATGTCATGCTGGTTTAGCACACTATGCACAAGTTCTGGCAGATACCTGTCGGCAACACCGCCCGCCTCATATATTGGCGCTAGTTCTGGCGCTTGATTGGACAGCAGCAGCGCCTTTAGGCCGCCTGGAAGCCGCAAGGGCACATTGTCTGATAGGGACCGGTGGGGGCTATTCAGCCTAAGTTGCATGCGTAAACCAAGCTTGCTGTGTGGCTCTATCAAGGGTGAGAGGCGCTCCAAAATGAGAGCAAAACTGGCTTATTTATCAAAGTGCAGGATCATTTAAACCTGTCTAAAAGACGTCGCATTGGATTGCGCTCATCTTCTGTATCCAGGGCAGGGCTGGAGGCAAAACCTGGCTTAGCTTGGGGGGATAGTTTTGGCTTGAGAGATTTGGACGAGCGGGGTGGTGCTGTTTGCAACGCCACTGCATTCATAAATTTAGACCTATCGCCTGCGGCCAAATGCACCGCACCAATGCCAATGCCATTGAGCAGGGCTGCAAGCCAATCTTGATCCACCTTGGTAAAGTCGCGCAACACAAAGCCTGCTACGGCATCCTTATGGCCTGGATGGCCGATTCCCAAGCGCACGCGGGCATAATCGGCGCCCAGATGCGCATGGATCGAACGCAGGCCATTGTGGCCTGCATGACCGCCCCCCTGTTTGAGGCGCATTTTGCCGGGCGCGAGGTCCAATTCATCGTGAAAAACGGTGAATTGGTCCAAATGAATTTTGTGAAACCGTGTAGCCTCTCCAACGGATTGGCCCGATAGGTTCATGAAGGTTGTGGGTTTGAGCAGCAAGACTTTGCTGTCGCCCAATTTGCCTTCACAGAATTGTCCCTGAAACTTATTGCGCCATGGGCTGAAGCCGTGATCCTCCGCAATCCGATCCAGCGCCATAAAGCCGATGTTATGACGGTTTTGTGCGTATTTTGCGCCGGGATTTCCAAGGCCTACGAAGAGTTTCATTCTGATAGTTTAGCCTGACCTAAGAGGAGTTAAAAGCATTTTTGCGAAAATGGGGTGGTTTGAAAAGCAAAAACCCTACCATTTCTGGCAGGGTTTAAAACTTGTTCGAAACAAGACGCGAGAAGATTACTCTTCGGTTGCGACTTCTTCTGTTACTTCGTCGCCGCCTTCGTTTTCAGAAGAACGCAACCCAGATGGTGCTGAGATATTGGCAATTACGAAATCACGATCGATTGTCGTTTTTGAGCCTTTTGGAAGTGTCACAGACGAAATAGTGATCACGTCGCCAACATCCAAACCACCCAAATCAACTGTGATTTTTTCTGGAATGTCACCAGCTGTAACAATCAATTCAACTTCTGGACGCACCAAGCTCAACACACCACCTTTTTTGATGCCAGGGCATGTGTCTTCGTTCAAAAATTCAACTGGAATGAACAAGTTAATTTTTGTGGTCCGACGTAAACGCATCAGGTCGAGGTGCGTTGGTAGGTCTTTGACCGTATGACGCTGCACATCGCGGCAGATAACGCGCACGTCATCATGCCCTTCAACCTTGAGGTTGAATAATGTGGATTTAAATCGGCCGACTTTCAACAGCTGGAGCAATTTATTGAAGGGTATATTAATTGGGAGCGGATCTGTATCGCCACCAAATACGATGCCTGGTACGTTGCCATCGCGGCGAGATTGACGAGCGGCCCCCTTGCCTGTCCCCGTCCGTACCGAAGCGTTTAGATCTGGGATCTGTCCTGCCATGGTTATATTCCTTAAAATGGGGGGGCATCCTCCAAGGGTGTATGCCCCGTTGAAGTGGGCCGTATAGGGCCATAAGGGGCAAATGGGAAGCCCCTGTGTGCTTTGTTTCTTGCAAGATGTGTGACTCTGTGGAATCAGCGCTCTATGTATGTTCTCCAAGCTCTCTTTGTGTCTCGTCGCCCTGCCATTGCATTTGTGGTTGTGGGGCTGTTTTGGGGTTGTTTTGCGGCCTATGTTCCAGAGGTTAAGGCGCGCCTTGGAGTTAATGATGCCACCTTCGGGCTTTTGTTGCTCTGCAATGCTGTGGGGCTTGTGAGCTCAATGTTTTTGGCGCCGCGGCTGGACCGTATTTTAGGCGCTCGTGGCATGCAGATTGGCAGTTTGTTGTTTGCTGTAAGCTTTCTGCTGCCGGGCTTTGCGCCCAATGTGCTCACCTTCGGGATTTCAATGGCGATTGTCGGTGCGGCCTCTGGGATGACCGACGTTTTGATGAACGCACGTGTGAGCGAGTTGGAAGAGATATACAAGCGGCCGTTAATGAATGCAAACCATGCCATTTTTTCTGTAGGTTATGCTATTTCTGCGGTGGCCAGTGGCTTTGCCCGTGAAGCGCAAATTGCGCCGGGCATGGCATTTTCCTACGTGGCTTTGATTATTTTCGTCTTGTCTGCTTTTTTATACATGCCGGTGCGGGACACCTCGAATGACACGGCCACCGGGGCGAGCTATCCGTTTTGGCCAATTGTGCTGTGTGGTTTGATTGTATTGGTTGCCTTTATGACCGAAGCTACGGCAGAGACATGGTCGGCCTTGCATATTGAGCGCACTCTGGGTGGCCGCGCGGCTGAGGGGGCGATGGGGCCCGCGATGCTGGGGATCACCATGGCAGTGGGCCGATTCTCGGGCCAAGCCGTGTCACAAATGTTTTCGGACACGAAGGTCATTATTGTCGCCACTCTTATTGCCGCCACTGGTGCGGTGCTCGGAGCTTTGGCCCCGACACCGCTTTGGGCCTATGTGGGTTTCGGAATTCTAGGTCTTGGGTTGTCGGTCATCGGGCCTTTGGGTTTGGCATTGGTCGGAAAATCTGTCCCAAATAATCTGCGCACGGAAGCTATTTCACGGGTCGCGGTAATGGGATTCGCAGGCTTTTTTATTGCGCCCACGCTAATGGGCATGGTGTCGGAGTTTCACGGGTTGCCTGCGGCGTTTCTATGTGCGGCGGCCTTGAGCTTGATGGCGATCCCGCTCACCCTGCTGTTACGGCGCCTCTAAGCGCTGTGCACGAGACCTTTGCAGCTTCGTGCGCTTTGGTGCGTGATCGAATCTAGGTTGTGGGCCTAGGCCCAATTGCCTTCAAAATCATCCGGGATATACAGAATATCGCGCGTGACGGTATTGATGTCACGATGACCGCAAAGCGCCATCGTGGTGTCCAATTCCTTGTGCATCACCTCCAGCGCGGTTGTGACGCCAGCCTGTCCCATCGCACCTAAGCCATAGATGTAGGAGCGGCCAATCATGGTGCCGGTGGCGCCAAGAGCTTTAGCCTTCAGAACGTCTTGGCCGCTTCTTATGCCGCCATCCATCCAAACTTCGCATTTGCCATCCACCGCTTCCACGATCTTGGGCAGCATCCGAATTGAGGACAAGGCGCCGTCCAGCTGACGGCCGCCGTGGTTGGACACGACAATTACATCAACGCCAAGTTTTGCGGCCATCTTGGCGTCTTCAGGGTCAAGAATACCTTTCAAAATAACCTTACCACCCCATTTTTTCATCAAAATTTTGACTTTGTTCCAATCTAAGGATTGATCGAATTGCTCTGATGTCCAAGCGCTCAGCGAGGAGTTGTCGGAGATGCCGTCCACATGGCCCACGATATTTCCAAAGTTGTGTCGCTTGGTGCCGAGCATTTCAAGGCCCCAACGCCATTTGGTTGCCAGATTTGCGATGGTTTTTGGGGTGAGCTTGGGTGGGGCTGAGAGACCGTTCTTGATGTCTTTGTGGCGCTGACCCAAAAGTTGAAGATCGAGGGTGATCACCAAGGCCGAGCAATTGGCGTCTTTGACCCTTTGGATCAAGCGATCTGTATAGTCTTCATCTGTCAATGTGTAGAGCTGAAACCAAAACGGCGCATCGGTGGCGGCTGCCACATCTTCGATAGAGCAAATGGACATGGTCGATAGGGTGAAGGGCACCCCAAAGGCAGCGGCGGCTTTGGCGGCTTTGATCTCACCATCAGCGCATTGCATGCCGGTGAGGCCCACGGGCGCAAGCGCCACAGGCATCGACACGTCTTGGCCGATCATCTTGGTGGCTGTTGTTCGATTGGCCATATCGACGGCTACACGCTGACGCAGGCGCAGCTGGGAGAAATCAGATATGTTGTCGCGAAAAGTTTGCTCCGTCCAACTGCCACTTTCACAATAGTCGTAAAACATTTGCGGCACGCGGCGCGCGTATATGTCTTTCAGGTCTTGAATGGTGGTGATTACGGGCATATTCTAGCCTTTGCTTTAAATTGGTTAGTTTCAATTACCAATGTGTGTGGTCGAGGTAAATATCAGGCATCTAAGCCGGGTTTGCAATTGATTAAATTTGGATCTCTATGTGCGATTGGGAGCTTTGCGATGCGAATTGTTACTTTGGTGGAGGCACAAAGCGACTCTTTTTGGCGTAGGCCCATTTTTTTGCTGTTTGTTATGGCTACAGCCATGCCCATCGCCTTTGCAACATGGAGCGCATTGCTGAATAACTTCGTGGTGGAAGTGGCCAATTTCGATGGTGCAGACATCGGCCTTTTGCATTCCGTCCGCGAAATTCCCGGATTTTTAGCGGTGGGCGTGATTGCCATCATTATTTTTGTGCGTGAGCAAGTTTTGGGACTAGTCTCTCTGGTACTGCTGGGCGTCGCCACGGGTGTGACGGCCTGGTTTCCGCAGATGGGGGGGATTTTGACCCTGACCTTGCTGTCTTCTATCGGGTTTCATTATTATGAAACGGTTAACCAATCTCTACAATTACAATGGATTTCCAAAGACCGGGCGCCGCAGGTGCTCGGCTGGCTTTTGGCGATGGGGTCTGCTGCTTCATTGGTGGCATTCGGGGTGATTGTGGTCACGTGGGAATGGCTCGAGCTGAGTTACAATGCGGCCTATATGATTTCCGGGGGCATCACAGCAGCAATTGCTTTAGTGTGTATCATCATCTACCCGCAATTTCAGTCTCCAACACCGCAACATAAAACCATGATTTTGCGCAAACGCTATTGGCTCTATTACGCTTTGCAGTTTATGGCGGGCGCGCGGCGTCAAATATTCATGGTGTTTGCCGGTTTCATGATGGTGGAGCGCTTTGGCTTCGCGGTGCATGAGCTCACTGCGCTTTATTTGATCAACTTGGCCCTGAATATGGTTCTTGGTCCTGTTTTTGGCAAAGTTGTGTCCTGTTTAGGTGAACGTAATACCCTCATTTTTGAATATATAGGCTTGGCCTTGGTATTTCTGGCTTATGGCGGGATCTATATGTTTGGCTGGGGTGTGATGCTGGCCGGGGCACTGTTTGTGATTGATCATCTGTTTTTTTCACTGGCCTTTGCGCTTAAAACCTATTTTCAGAAAATTGCGGACCCGGCTGATATTGCCCCCACAGCGGCGGTTGCTTTTACCATCAATCATATCGCAGCCGTGGGCTTGCCGGTGATTTTGGGCTTGGTGTGGTTGGTTTCGCCTGGTTTGGTTTTTGTGATGGCTGCTGGGATGGCCACCACCTCACTCGCCTTGGCCTTATTAATCCCGCGCAATCCGGAGCCAGGTTATGAAACCATCTTTAGCCGATGACATCTTTGTGTGTTTGCTGGATATTTATACTGATGGAGCTATGTCTAATTTAGAAAATGGAGTCGCAAATGTTTTTTATGTCTCAAGCCAAATCTGAAATGATCCACCCAGAGGCGGCCTTGCCTGGGCGCATGACCCCTTCGGCAACCGCCAGCACGCATTTTTTGACGGGCCGACCACTGAAATCTGAAATCCCGTCAGGATTGCAAGAGGCGATGTTCGGCATGGGGTGTTTTTGGGGCGTCGAGCGAATGTTTTGGGGCATTGATGGCGTTTGGCTGAGCATGGTGGGCTATGCGGGCGGGTTCACCCCGAATGCGAGTTATGAAGAGGTTTGCTCAGGAAAAACCGGACATAATGAGGTAGTGCGGGTAATATTTGACCCGGCTGTGGTGCGCTATGAGGATTTTCTGAAAGTGTTCTGGGAAGGTCATGACCCTACTCAAGGTATGCAGCAAGGCAATGATCGCGGCACGCAATATCGCTCTGGGATCTACACATATGATGACGCTCAAGAGCAAGTAGCACAGGAAAGCCGGGTGGCCTTTGCCCGGCAGCTGCACACCGCAGGATATGGCGCGATCACCAGTGAAATCATCTCAGCGCCAGAATTTTATTATGCAGAAGATTATCATCAGCAATATCTAGCTAAAAACCCAAATGGCTACTGTGGGATTGGTGGCACAGGTGTGACCTGCCCGATTGGGCTAGAGGTTTACTAACGGAGCCGCGCGCCGCGTCGCATTGATTGAGTTTGTGGCGGGCGGGCCCTTTGCAAACTGTCTGAGCGGTGGGCAATTGCGATGGGGACAGAGACAGGCTATGGCCCATCCAAACGATTGGAGCTCATAATGCTTACTTACACTGCGCTGACCACTTTGCCCGGAAAATCACAGGCTGATGCCCTTGGCGAGGCTTTAGAAGAGCTGGAGCCCGCCCCGACCGGCGTTGGCGTGTTTGAAGTCGAAGATGGCAAGGAAATTTGGGAAGTGGGGGGCTACTTTTTGGAAGCGCCCGACGACATCGCCCTTGCACTTTTGTCTGCGGCTTATGATGCCAACCCATTTGTGGTCTCTGAAGTGCCTGATCAAGATTGGGTGGCGAAGGTGCGCCGGGAACTGCCACCTGTGGAGGCGGGAAGGTTCTTCGTCTATGGCGGCCATGATGCCGAACTGCTTCCGGCTGGCCGCATTGGTTTGTTGATTGAAGCGGCTATGGCCTTTGGCACGGGCCATCACGGCACAACGCTAGGCTGTCTTCGGGCGTTTGACCGGCTTTTGGATCAGGGGCGCAAATTTGAGAATGTGTTGGATTTGGGTTGTGGCACTGCGGTTTTGGCTATGGCGGCGGCGCGGATGGATGTTGCCTCAGTCATGGCGAGCGATATTGACCCTGTGGCGGTTGAGGTCGCCTCAGTGAATGTTGTGGCCAATGATCTGGTGGGACGTGTGGACTGTGTCGAGTCCATTGGCTTTGATGCGCCTGCGCTGGCCCAAGCCGCTCCGTTTGATTTGATCTTTGCCAATATTCTGAAGGGCCCTCTGATTGATTTGGCCCCAGCCATGGCGGCGCATCTTGCGCCCTGCGGCATTGCGATCCTGTCGGGTCTTCTGGTCGAACAGGCGGATGATATTGTGGCTGTCTATAAAACGCAGGGTGTCACGCTGGTTGAGCGTGAAGATCTTGGCGAATGGACGGCTCTTACACTGAGCAGCGCATAAAAAAACGCCGCGCTGGGGAGAATCAGCGCGGCGTTCGTTGCGGCATGGTCTCCGGGGAGCCGGAGATTAGCGACGCGAAATGCGGTCGATGTCACCTGGGGCTAATCCGATGTCGTTCAACTCACGCATGGAGAGCTGAGATAGGGCATTACGAGTGACGCGTGTATCGTTCCAGCTTGCCACTGCAGCGAATATTGCTGTGAAAAATTTAGCCACCACACTGCTAGGTGTGGAAAAGGTTGTGGAGCGGGATGTGTCTAAAAATGCCATGGGACGAACTTCTCTGTATAAAAATGATGCGGCAAGCATCGTTGCTGATGAGCGGCATCTAGGCGTCTTTTTTGACCCGGGCTAGCCGGAAAAACCGCATAACTGTTATGCAAATGATGCATGCCTAATATGTGACCTCCTGCGCTGGGTGTAAACGGTATCCTGTGGTAAGAATTGTGACCCATATGTCTTCCATACATGGGGCTTTTGGCATTAAATTCAAATCAAATGTAAATGACTACTTTTCAGATGTTCGCGTTTCGTGCTACTATTACACCAACAGGACATATGAGGGCAGAAACATGCGGGTATTGGGCATTGATCCAGGGTTGCGGTCCACAGGATGGGGCATCGTGGATGTAGAGGGCAGCAAACTGCGGCATGTGGCCAATGGGCAATGCCAAACCGTGGCGGGCGCTTTGTCGGGGCGATTGCTCAGCCTATTTGACGGGCTCAGTGCCGTGATCGTTCAATATCAACCGAGCCATGCCGCTGTTGAGCAAACCTTTGTGAACCGGGATGGCGCGGGGACACTGAAGCTGGGCCAAGCGCGCGGCATTGCGGTGTTGGTGCCTGCTAAGTTCGGGCTTGAGGTGGGGGAATATGCACCTAATGCTGTAAAAAAGGCTGTGGTGGGTGTTGGGCACGCGGATAAAAAGCAGGTGGAACATATGGTGATGTTGCAATTGCCTGGCATAAAGCTGGCAGGGCCTGACGCCACAGATGCGCTTGCGATTGCCATTTGTCATGCGCATCACATTCAAGCCAATAGTCATTTTCAGGCCGCATTGAAGAGAGCAAACGGATGATTGGAAAGCTATCAGGCCGGGTGGATTACCGCAGCACCGATCATGTGATGCTGGATGTGCGGGGCGTTGGTTATATGGTGTATTGTTCTGACCGTACATTGGCCTCTTTGCCGGCGGCGGGCGAACCCGTGGCGCTCTATACAGATTTATTGGTGCGAGAAGACCTGTTGCAGCTGTTTGGTTTTACCTCCTTGGTCGAAAAGGAATGGCACCGCTTGTTGATGTCGGTTCAGGGCATTGGGGCCAAGGCCTCATTGTCGATATTGGGCGCTTTGGGCCAGGATGGGGTGAGCCGGGCGATTGCTCTTGGGGATTGGAACTCATTGAAAGCAGCCAAGGGCGTGGGCCCAAAAACTGCGCAACGGGTGGTGATTGAGTTAAAAGACAAGGCCCCTGGTGTGATGGCGATGTTGGGCGGTGCGCCGCAGATCCATGATCTGGGTGAGGTTTTCGAATCCCCTGTTCCAAAGCCACGGCCTGCACATGTGCCATCCGTACAGGCGGATGCTTTGTCGGCGCTGGGCAATCTTGGCTATGTGCCCGGTGAGGCAGCAGCGGCTGTGGCTGAGTTGGGTGCTGAGATGGATGGTGCCGATGCGGCGGCTTTGATCCGTGCGGCTTTGAAAAAACTGGCGCCTAAATCATGAGCGGGCCTTTGGAGGATGACGGGATGATTGTGACTGGCATGGTGGACCCGGACACAACGCTTCGCCCGGAGCGGTTAGCTGAGGATGGCGATAAGGCTTTGCGGCCAAAGGGTTTGGATGAATTTATTGGCCAAGAGGCGGCGCGGGCCAATCTGAAAGTATTCATTCAATCGGCCCGGCAACGGGGTGAGGCGATGGATCATGCGCTGTTTCACGGACCGCCTGGGCTCGGCAAAACTACTTTGGCGCAGATTATGGCGCGGGAGCTTGGGGTTAATTTTCGTATGACCAGCGGACCGGTGCTTGCCAAGGCCGGCGATCTGGCTGCGATTTTGACCAATCTTGAGTCGCGCGACGTGTTGTTTATTGACGAGATTCACCGGCTGAACCCTGTGGTGGAGGAAATTCTATATCCGGCTTTGGAAGATTTTGAACTGGATTTGGTGATCGGCGAGGGGCCTGCGGCTCGCACGGTGCGCATCGAGTTGCAGCCATTTACTTTGGTGGGGGCGACGACTCGTTTGGGGTTGCTGACAACCCCGCTGCGAGACCGCTTTGGCATCCCGACACGGTTGGAATTTTATACAGATTTAGAGCTGCATCAAATTGTCACCCGCAATGCACGTTTGCTGGGTGTGCCTGCCGATGATGCGGGGGCGGCAGAAATTGCCAAACGCGCCCGCGGCACACCGCGAATTGCTGGACGGCTGTTGCGTCGGGTGTTGGATTTTGCAGTGGTGGAAGGCGATGGCCGGATCACGCAAGCGATTGCCGATCACGCTTTGACCCGTTTGGGGGTGGATTATTTGGGTTTGGATGGTGCCGATCGACGTTATTTGCAACTGATTGCGGAGAATTATGCCGGGGGGCCGGTGGGGATTGAGACACTTTCTGCGGCCCTGTCGGAAAGTCGCGATGCTTTGGAAGAGGTGATTGAGCCCTACTTGTTGCAACGTGGATTGATACAGCGCACGCCGCGTGGGCGGATGTTAGCTCAGAAAGCTTGGGCGCATTTGGGCCTGCCGGCACCACAGCAAGCGACGCAATCGCAATTATTTGGTTAGGGCGCTGGCCTCCGGCGGGAGTGTTTCTGGCCAAAAGAAGCCTGGACCTATGGTGGGTTTTGAAATTGACTAAAAAAGAGGAGTGGCCAGTGCTGACGGCGACTGAAATTGAACACATGTTCACGCGCACGGATGGATCCTATGTGTTTGCGCGCTGGGGACGTCCTATTTCTCCAGTGGTATTTGGGGTGATGGATGAGTCCTTGAGCGTGGTTAAATCCGCGATTGAGGCGGTCTGCTTGGCCTGCGGTCATGTCACCGTTGAGCTGGATCCGGAATTGGGCAGCAACATGATGATGTTCTTTTTCTCTAATTGGGACGAATTGGGCTCTGTGCCGGATTTAGATCAGTTGATTCCGAATTTGGCTCAGGTGGTGGATCGGTTGCAGGTCGCACAGGCCAATCAGTATCGTGCCTTCAGGTTTGATGATGCGGGGGCCATTCAGGCCTGTTTCGTTTTTCTTCGTGTGGATGAGGCTTTGGAACAACTGGAGGCTGATAGTTTGGCGCTGTCACAGGCGGTGCAGGTGATGCTTTTGTGGTCGCAAGATGCCTTTCGCGAAACATCGCCCTTGGCGGTTCTCGAGAGTGGGGTCACGGTGCTGCGACCTGAAATTGCAGCGGTGCTGCGGGCGGCCTATGATCCGATCATGCCGGCCCGAGCCGATGATCCCAGCCATGCTTTGCGTCTGCATGCGCGCATTCCGATGTTGTCGTGATCCATCGATTCGATCTCAAAGTCTATTATGAAGACACAGATATGGGGGGCATTGTCTATTACGCCAATTACCTGAAGTTCATTGAGCGCGCGCGCTCAACCTGGGTAGCGGAATTGGGCATTGATCAACTGGTCCTTCAAGCTAAAGGTGTGGTCTTTGCGGTGCGCGATATCTCGGCACATTATTTGGTCCCTGCGCGGATGGGTGACAGTTTGCACGTGATCAGCCGCGTCATCGCCACTACGGCGGCGCGATGGGTTTTGGAGCAGGTGGTTGAGCGCGATGGGGTGGTGCTCTTCACCGCTGAGGTAACCGTTGTAGCGGTTTCCAACACCGGAGCGGCACGACGTCTTCCGGCAGAACTTCGCCGAATTTTACCGCTGTAAAAACAATTGCGGTGAAAGCTTGGCTTTTTGTAGGCTTTCTAGCTACAATGTCCCAAAACAATGGCCGAAGAGCCGGAAGCAGAGGCACTATCATGGAAGCAGCAATCGATTTCTCGATTTGGGCCCTTTTTTCACGGGCGACACTGCCAGTTCAACTGGTGATGATCCTTTTGATTGGCCTATCAGTTTGGTCTTGGACCATCGCAATCAATAAACGACTGGCGCTTATCGTGGCCCGGCGGCGTGCGGCAAAATTTGATCAATCTTTTTGGTCTGGCGAACCCTTGGATGAATTGTTTGACCGAATCTCAGGCAGCCCTAAGGGCGGTAGTGAGCTGATTTTTAACGCCGGCATGACTGAATGGCGCAGATCGCACCGCGATGACGGCGCAATGATTGCTGGAGCGCAATCTCGGATTGAGCGCTCTATGGATGTAGCCCTGAGCAAGCAGGCCAACGAATTGCAAAGTAGCCTCGGGGTGTTGGCCTCTATAGGCTCGGTTGCGCCATTTATTGGCCTGTTTGGTACTGTTTGGGGTATTATGAATGCATTCATCGAAATAGCCGCCCAGCAAAATACAAATTTGGCCGTCGTTGCGCCGGGGATTGCCGAGGCGCTTTTGGCGACAGGCTTGGGGTTGCTTGCAGCCATACCGGCGGTGGTGTTTTACAACCACCTAAGTGCGGCCAGTGATCGGGTGATCGCGAATTATGAAGCCTTTGCAGATGAGTTTTCCACCATCTTGTCGCGCCAATTGGGGGGCTGATCTGTGGCAGTAAAACTCGACACATCAGATCCGATGCGCGGCAGACGCCGGCGCAGGCGGACACGACCTGTGGCGGAGATCAATGTGACGCCCCTTGTGGATGTGATGTTGGTATTGCTGATTGTCTTTATGGTGGCGGCGCCCTTGCTGACCGTCGGGGTGGATGTGGAACTACCCAAAACTGCGGCGGGGGCTTTGCCCAGTGAAGTGGAAGAGCCGCTGACTGTGACACTCACGGCTGAGGGTGCGATTGTCATTCAGACTACGGAAACACCAGAAGCCGAATTTTTGACCCGCCTGCGCGGGGTGGCACAAGAGCGCTCGGATGATAAAGTTTTTCTGCGTGCTGATGGCTCTATCCCCTATGCGCGCGTGATGCAGGTTATGGGTGCTATGAATGCCGCAGGTTTTGGCAATATTGGGTTGGTAACTGATTTGGGTGGGCCAACATTTGATGGCTCTGACGGATAGGGTCTCATGTCGCCTGGCACCTATATTTCACTGACCCTGCACACCAGTTTGGTGGGATGGCTGCTGTTCAACGGAGATTTTGAACACAAACTTCTTGAGCTTCCGGTGACAGAGGTGTCGGTTGTCTCGTCGGAGATGTTTGACATCATGGTGAACAATACCGCACCTCTCATAGAGACGGAGCTTGAGGCGGCGTCGCGACAGCCCTCGATTGAAGACACACAAGCGCCCGCTGACTCATTAACTGATAAGGCCCCGCAGCAGGTCACGCAAATGCTCAGCCAAATTGCCCAAAACGATGCGCTGCCGGAAACCGTGCCTAACCAACCTGAGCGCATGGAAGAGGTAGTAATCATTCCACCGCTGGAGTTGACCGCACCGAAAATTGAGGCGGAGGCGCCAGAGCCTTTGGCAACCAGCCTGCCGCCCAAACCGCGGCCTGCGCCTCGTATTGCCCCGGTGGCTGTGGCGCCGCCTGCACCTGATATGGATATTGGAGAGATTACAAGAGATACCGCTGCACCGCGGCTTGAACCAGCGCAGGTCTTGAAGGAGCAAACGGCAAAGGCGCCTGAGGCGGCGGCTCAAGAGATTGTGACAGAGGCAGAGAAACCTTCGGAAGCTGTCGAGGTGTCCAAGTTGGCCCCGCCGCGCAGTGTGCGGCCGCAACGACGTCCCGCGCCGCGCCCTGTGGTTGAAACGCCGATTGATACGCCGGAATCCACTTCGGTACAGATTACTCCATTGGCCGCCGCTTTGGCTGAGGCTTTGAGCGGTACGACCTCGGAGCCAGAGACGCAAGGAACGGAAATTGAGGCTTTGGCGCCGCAGGTGATCCGTGGTATGCAACTTGCAATTTCACCTTGCTGGAACCTGGGCGCGTCTTCATCGGCGGCGCTCTTCACCACAGTTGTGGTGGGCATGGAGCTCACAATAGATGGTAAGCCATTGGTAAATAGTATTTATTTGGTAGGTTACGAAGGTGGAGACGACGATAGCGCGCAGCGGGCCTTTGAAACGGCCCAGCGGGCGATTAAAGAATGTGGCGCACAGGGATTTGAGCTGCCGACGGAGCAATATTCCGCTTGGCGAAACGTAGAAATTACTTTTAACCCAGAGAAAATGAGAGTGCGATGATGCGATTGATCTATTTTAGTATTTTGGCGATCGGCATGTGGGTAAGCCCAGCGTTGTCACAAAATGGGCCTCTGAAAATTGAGATCACTGACGGGGTGATTGAGCCACTCACCTTTGCGGTTCCAATCTTCGAGGCTGAAAACATCGAAGCTGCCGCCATTGCCACCGAGATTTCACGAATTGTGGCGACGGATTTGATCAGCAGCGGCTTGTTCCGCGAAATTCCAGCCAATCGATTCATTGCGCAACGTATCACATTTGCGGAAGCGGTGCGCTACCCGGATTGGCGTGCGATCAATGCGCAGGCTTTGGTGACGGCCTCTGTGAAAACCACCAATACCGGTCGCTTGACGGTTAAATTTCGCATTTTTGATATATTCTCTGGTGTGCAGCTGGGCAGTGGCATGCAACTGGGCGGGAGCACGCAAGCGGTGCGGCGCATGGCCCATAAAGTGGCCGATCAGGTATATGAGCGCATCACCGGTGAAGGGCCTTATTTTGATAGCAAGATCGTATTTGTCTCTGAATCTGGACCAAAAGACAAACGTCTGAAGCGTTTGGCCATTATGGATTTTGACGGCGAAAACGTGCAGTTTTTGACCGGCAACGAGAATATCGTGCTGGCCCCGCGCATCTCGACAGACGGCAAACAGGTTTTGTACACCAGCTGGGAGTCTGGCTTCCCGCAGATTTACTTGCTCAATGTCGGAACGGCAGGGCGTAAGCGTTTGCCTACACCTGACAGCGGCATGGCCTTCTCTCCACGCTTCTCGCCAGATCGTAAGCGCATTGTTTATTCCTTTGAGCAGGGTGGAAACTCGGATATCTATTTGATGGACCTGGTTACTGCGCGTTCTGCACGGATGACCTCTAGCCCGTCGATTGACACTGCGCCAAGCTTTAGCCCTGATGGTCGCCAAATTGTATTTGAAAGCGACCGCAGCGGCTCGCAGCAGATCTATACAATGCCTGTCTCAGGTGGCACTCCTAATCGGATATCATTCGGCAATGGCCGTTATGGCACTCCGGTCTGGAGCCCGCGCGGCGATTTGATTGCCTTCACCAAGCAAAGCAATGGCCGCTTTGGCATTGGGGTGATGCGCACCGATGGCAGCGAAGAGCGGTTGCTGTCGGCTTCATTCTTGGATGAGGGACCTACCTGGTCTCCTAATGGCCGCGTGATCATGTTTGCCCGCGAAACTCAGGGGGCAAAGGGCGCACCGAGCCTTTATTCTGTGGATATTACAGGTAGGAACCTGCGTGCTTTAACGCTGCGCGCCCCTGCCTCTGACCCATCTTGGGGGCCTGTTCAGCGGTAGCGCGTTCAGACCTATGTTATGTTTCTGTGAAAGGATACCGAAATGCGAGTGATTTATTTGGCCCTGATACCGTTTTTGGCTTTGGCAGCCTGCTCCAATCCTGGTGGCGGCTTTGGTGGGGGGCCTCTTGGGGGAGGCTCAAGCTGGGATGATTCGTCTGCGAACGCGGAAGATCAAAGTGATCCAACATCTCAGGGGTTCTTTGAGACATCTGTAGGCAATCAAGTGCTCTTTGATGTGGATGAATTTACGTTAAACACGGCCTCTAAAGTCGCTTTGGACATTCAAGCTCAGTGGCTGATGGACAATCCAGGCTATGTGATCATCGTGGAGGGCCATGCGGATGAGCAAGGCACACGCGAATATAACTTGGCGCTGGGATTTCGGCGGGCGCAATCGGTGCAGGAATATCTGGTGGCCCGTGGTGTCTCCGGTCTGCGGTTGAAAACCCGCAGCTATGGCAAAGAACGCCCGCTTGAGATTTGCAGTGCGGAACGGTGCTACGCTAAAAATCGTCGTGCTGTGACACTGCTGACAGCTGGCCTGAGCTAATGCAACTTGGCCGTGCTTTGATCTTGGCCCTGGGGCTTGCGAGCCCGGTGTCAGCCGATAGATTGGCTGACATGCGTCAAGATCTTGCCGCGCTTTTGCTTGATACGAAACGGTTGCGGTTGGAAATGGTCACCACCCGGGGGGCGGGCTTTATAAATGAAGGCTCGCTTTTAGATCGAACTGCGGCGATTGAAAACGAACTCCAGCGTCTGACGGGCGAGACTGAAGAGCTGGCCTACCGAATCTCGGCCATCGTGCGCGATGCGAACCGACGGATTGCCTCATTGGAGACCCGGGTCTGCACGGTTGAACCAGGATGCACTGTAACGGAATTTGGCTCGACATTGCCCATTGGTCCAGACGTAAAATCGCGCCCGGATCTGGTGTTGCCTCAAGAAATATTGACAATTTCCGAGCAATCGGAGTTTGACGCGGCCAACAGAATGCTGATGTCGGGAGATTCACTCAGCGCGTTGCAAATGTTCGAAGATTTTGTGCGGGCTTTTCCGGTTGGCCCCTTAACCCAAAAGGCGCATCTGCTTTTAGGTCATGGCTATATGGATGTTTTGGAATTTCGGCTGGCCGCACGCGCCTATCTTGAGGCCTATTCCGTGGATGAGGCCAATGAAGTTGCCCCCTCAGCTTTATACCACTTGGCCTTAGCCTTTCACCGCATGGGCAATGCTAAAGAAGGCTGTTTGACCCTAAGTGAGGTGCAGTTTCGCTACGCTGATTTGGATATTGCGGCTGATGCCAAACAGGCAGAGGCCGAACTGGCCTGCGTATGACCTCGCTGATGCGTTCCAAGATTTTAACCGCAGTCAAACAATTTTTCGCGGATGTGCCACCAGAGGCCACTATTGGCGTCGCGGTGTCGGGCGGTTCTGATTCTGTGGCCATGCTACTGGCTCTGCGCGAGGCTTTGCCTGTGGCTAAATTGCGGGCGGCGACTGTGAATCACGGCCTGCGCGCTGAAGCGGCTGCCGAGGCGCGCTGGGTGAAGGCTCTGTGTTTAAGTCTGGGGATTGCCCATGACATTTTACCCGTTAGAGATCTAGCGCCTGGCTCAAACCTTCAAGCGCGGGCGCGTATGGTGCGCTATGATGCGTTGGCCGCATGGGGGCAGGAGTGTAACCAATTGTGTTTGGGGCACAGTCAAACCGATCTGGCGGAGACGTTTTTAATCCGCTTGGCGCGCGGTTCTGGCGTGGACGGACTTTGTGCCATGCAGGCACGATGGCAGGATCGTGCCATAGATTGGGCGCGGCCTTTGCTGGCTTTTTCTCGGGCAGATTTGCGCGTTTACTTGGGCGAGTGCGGGCAGTCTTGGTGTGATGACCCAAGCAACGACGATCCGGCGTATACGCGGGTCCAAATGCGCCAAGCACAGCCGCAACTGGATGACTTGGGCCTGAGTGTCGAGCGGCTCGCTAAAACGGCCCTGCGCATGTCCAACGTGCAGGAAGCTTTAACGTTTTCACTGAAGGCGCTGCGCCCCACTGTTATGCAACTTGATTTCGGCGATGTTGTATTTAGCCGCAGCGCATTGGGGCAATTGCCGGGCGAATATGTCGAACGTATGGTGGCGGAGTCGCTAAGCTGGATCGGGGGGCAGGCCTATAAGCCTAGAAATTCAGCACTACTTCGCGCGATTGACACAAAAAAAATATTTAGTTTGCATGGATGTGTCTTAATACCGCAGTCGGGAAATTTACTGCGCATCAGCCGCGAATATGCGGCGGTGGAGGGTGTAACCGCCTGTTGCCCAGCTCTTTGGGATCATCGCTATTTTGCTCAAAACCATAATAAAACTTACGAAATTCGTCCACTTGGAGGCTTAGGTCTTACCTTATGTCGCGATTGGCGAGCCAGTGGCCGACCGCGCATCGCGCTTAAATCCAGCCCCTCACTTTGGCGCGATGATCAGCTCATCGCCGCTCCGCAGGCGGGATTTGGACAAAAAGATGTGCTGCAGGTGGTTTCAACACCCTGGGAATGATAGTACCCCGTTGAATTAAGCGGTGTGATGTCTATCTTATGTCAAAGCCCGGCGCTTAGACGCGTCGACACATTGCGTTTCTGATAGGAGTTTCTCTTGGGTAATCTACGCAACATCGCCTTCTGGTTTGTTTTGTTCATCTTGGTTTTGATGCTGTTTCGGCTATTTTCGGGGGATAGCGGGACAGCCTCCAGCCGGTCCACCACCTATTCCGACTTTGTTTTGGCAGTGGAAAACGGCCAAGTGAGTAGCGCCGTTTTGGATGGGGAGACCGTGAGCTACACCGGTCCAAATAATGTTGAATTTGTGACAATCGTGCCCGGTGATGCGCGGGTCAGTGACCTGCTCGTTGACAAGGGAGTGAACGTTATCGCCAAATCGCAACAGACATCGATGTTCCAATCGGTCCTGCTGTCACTCCTGCCTATCATGCTTTTAGTGGGGGTCTGGATCTATTTCATGAACCGCATGCAAGGCGGCGGCAAAGGTGGCGCGATGGGCTTTGGGAAAAGCCGGGCCAAGATGTTGACCGAGAAACAAGGCAACGTCACTTTCGATGATGTGGCTGGAATTGATGAAGCCAAAGAAGAGCTGGAAGAAATTGTTGATTTTTTAAAAAATCCACAGAAATTTAGCCGTCTTGGCGGTAAAATCCCCAAAGGTGCACTGCTCGAAGGCGCGCCGGGGACTGGTAAAACTTTGCTGGCCCGCGCGATTGCGGGTGAAGCCGGAGTGCCATTCTTCTCGATCTCAGGCTCTGATTTCGTGGAAATGTTTGTGGGCGTAGGTGCGAGCCGCGTACGCGATATGTTTGAGCAGGCCAAAAAGAATGCGCCTTGCATTTTGTTCATCGATGAAATCGACGCCGTGGGCCGCGCTCGTGGCGCGGGGTATGGGGGCGGTAATGATGAGCGCGAGCAAACATTGAACCAATTGCTTGTAGAGATGGATGGTTTTGAAGCCAACGAAGGCATCATCATCATCGCTGCGACCAACAGAAAAGACGTTTTGGATCCGGCATTGCTGCGTCCGGGCCGTTTTGACCGTCAAGTGACCGTGCCTAACCCCGATTCCCGTGGCCGCGAAAAAATCTTGGGCGTGCATGCACGCAAATTGCCAACGGGTCCCGACGTTGATCTGAGGATCATTGCGCGCGGCACACCTGGATTTACCGGGGCAGATTTGGCCAATTTGGTTAACGAATCTGCATTGGCTGCTGCTAGAATTGGTCGCCGTTTGGTGACGATGGAAGATTTCGAGAAGGCCAAAGACAAGATCCTGATGGGCGCGGAACGTCGCTCTATGGTTCGCACTAAGGCGCAACTTGAAAAAACCGCTTATCATGAAGCTGGTCATGCTTTGGTTGGCTCTTTGCTGCCGAAATGTCAGCCTGTGTACAAAGGAACCATTATTGCGCGTGGTGCTGCGGGTGGCATGGTTATGAGCCTGCCTGAAATGGATAGGCTGAACTTCTATCGTGACGAATGTCATGATGAACTGGCCATGACCATGGCTGGCAAAGCTGCTGAGATTTTCAAATACGGTGAAGATCAAGTGTCGAACGGCCCATCTGGCGATATCCAACAGGCCTCCAACTTGGCGCGTGCTATGGTGATGCGTTGGGGCATGTCTGATAAGGTCGGTAATATTGACTACTCGGAGGCAGCCGAAGGCTATTCTGGCCGCACCTCTGGCCTGTCGACCTCTGCGGGTACCAAAGAGTTGATCGAATCTGAAGTACGTACATTCGTTCAAAACGGCTATGATTTGGCGCTGAAGACCATCACGGACAACAAAGAGCGTTTTGAAAACTTGGCCCAAGGTCTGCTTGAGTATGAAACCCTCACAGGGGCGGAAATCAAGAAGGTGATGGAAGGTGAGGTTTTAAACCGAGATGAGGATGAAGACGACAGCGCGAGCACTGGTGGCACACCCTCGGTCACGGCAATCCCCAAGACCAAGCCCAAACCAAAGTTGAGTGACGGCGGGATGGAACCAGAACCTTCCGCATAAAGTTTAAAACCTCCGTCCGGTCAAAGGGGCGGAGGTTTTTCGTTTCAAGCAGAGGATTGCGATATGCCTGCATTGGTGGCGACAGAGGTCTTTGCCAAGATCACTTGGGTGGGTGTGGTCCCCGAGCGGCGTGGGGCTGAGGTGGAAACTGAATGCCGTTCCGAGATTGACCTCGACTGGGATGGTGTGGTTGGCGGAGCGCATAGTGGCCGCAACCGCGCTTCTGACAGCCGCGTAATGCAGCAACACAAACGCAACACTCAAATCGCCAATGTGCGCCAGCTTAGCATTGTCAGCGAAGAGGAGATTGCTGGGATCGCGCGGGCTATAAATATTGCACAATTCGATCCCGAATGGTTGGGGGCTAATCTTGTGGTTTCAGGCTGCCCCGATTTCTTCCATATTCCGCCATCCTCACGGTTTCAGTCAGAGAATGGCACCACGCTAATTGTCGATATGCAAAACTATCCCTGCCATAAGATCGCCATGACCATTGAGCGGGATTTTGCCGGGGCAGGGCAAATCGTTCAAACAGCATGCCAAAGGCCGACGGGGCCTGACCGCTTGTGTCGAGCGGCCCGGACAGTTGTTCTTGGGCGACCAGCTGCGCCTGCATTGCCCAGAACAGCGCGCATGGCAGCCCGATGGGCAGGGGCAATTGCTTTAGAGGTTACTGTGTGCCAACCACAGGGCCAAATAAGCGGCACCACATAGAAGTAAGATATACTGCACAAAAATGAATTGTTCCAAATTTCCGACCAAAAAACACTTTTGAAACTTAAGCAATTCTGCTTCAGAGGTAAAACGCATGTTTCCGATTGGCGCATGGCAGTTATTTACTGCCGCACACGCAAGCGCGAATGTCGGATTTACTCTGCTTTTCTGCAGGCGATGGCGGTACATGCAACGGTATACCTTGGTCATGGGACCACAGCGGGAGATATAAAATGAGCTATAAGTCGGATATTGAAATTGCACGGGGTGCTTCAAAAGCCTTGATCCAGGATATTGGCGCGAAGATCGGCATTGAAAGCAAAGATTTGCTGCCCTACGGTCACGATAAGGCCAAAGTGAGCCAATCTTTCATCAACTCGGTTCAGGACCGTGAAAACGGCAAGTTAATTTTGGTAACCGCTATCAACCCAACTCCTGCGGGCGAAGGCAAGACCACAACCACTGTTGGACTTGGTGACGGTTTGAACCGCATTGGCAAAAATGCGATGGTCTGTATCCGTGAGGCATCTTTGGGCCCTAACTTTGGCATGAAGGGTGGGGCTGCAGGTGGTGGCTACGCTCAAATTATTCCGATGGAAGATATGAACCTGCATTTCACGGGCGACTTTCATGCCATCACCTCTGCGCACAGCCTGCTGTCCGCCATGATCGATAACCATATTTATTGGGGCAATGATCTCGAGATCGACACGCGCCGTGTCGTTTGGCGCCGCGTTGTAGACATGAACGACAGGGCATTGCGTCAAATAACAGCCTCGTTGGGCGGTGTCTCTAATGGTTTTCCACGTGAAACCGGCTTTGACATCACAGTGGCCTCTGAAGTTATGGCGATTTTGTGTCTGGCTAACAATCTGACTGATCTGCAAAAACGCCTCGGCGATATGATCGTGGCCTACCGCCGCGACCGCAGCCCAGTGTTTGCACGCGATATCAAAGCTGATGGTGCGATGACGGTGCTGCTCAAAGATGCGATGCAGCCAAACCTGGTGCAAACCCTGGAAAACAATCCAGCATTTGTTCATGGTGGCCCCTTTGCCAATATTGCGCATGGCTGTAACTCGGTAATTGCTACCACAACGGCGCTTAAGCTGTGTGACTATGTTGTCACTGAGGCCGGATTTGGTGCTGATCTGGGGGCTGAAAAGTTTCTGAATATCAAATGCCGCAAAGCCGGACTTACGCCCTCTGTTGTGGTCTTGGTGGCCACTGTGCGCGCGATGAAGATGAATGGTGGTTTGGCTAAAGCAGATCTTGGTCCTGAGAATGTGACAGCCGTTCAAGCTGGCTGTTCAAACCTTGGCCGCCATATTGAAAACCTGAAAAGTTTTGGTGTGCCGGTGATCGTGGCTATCAACTATTTTGTTACTGATACCGAAGCTGAGGTTCAGGCTGTGAAAGACTATGTAGCGGGCCAAGGCTCTGAAGCCATCGTTTCGCAGCATTGGGAATTTGGCAGCAAAGGCTCTGAAACTTTGGCAATCCGCGTGGCCGAAATTGCCGATGCCGACATTGCGAATTTTGCACCAATCTATCCAGATGAAATGTCTTTAGCCGATAAAATTCAAACTATCTGTAAGCGCATTTACCGGGCTGATGAAGCTTTGATGGATCAAAAAATCCGCAATCAGCTGAAGGAATGGGAAGATCAAGGTTACGGGCATTTGCCGGTTTGTATGGCAAAAACGCAATATAGCTTTAGCACCGATCCCAACCTACGGGGTGCGCCGGTTGGTCACTCTGTATCGGTGCGCGAAGTGCGCCTGTCTGCAGGGGCTGGCTTTGTGGTTGTGGTTTGTGGTGAAATCATGACGATGCCGGGCTTGCCACGTACTCCAGCAGCTGAAACCATTAGGCTCAATGATGCGGGTGAAATTGAAGGTCTGTTCTAGGACCCTTGTCCCCCGCTTTGGCGGGGGATGTCTCCGATGGGAGTATTCTGGCCAGGAGAAAATTGGCCGCGTGACATAGACATAGGTCTTGGGAGATTGACATGACGGCACAGATAATTGACGGCAAAGTATTTGCAGCGCGCGTGCGTGGGCAGGTGGCAGAACATGTGGCGCGCTTGAAGGCAGATCATGCGATTGTGCCGGGGCTTGCTGTGGTTCTCGTCGGTGAAGATCCGGCCAGCCAAGTCTATGTGCGCTCCAAGGGCAAGCAAACCGTTGAGGTAGGCATGCATTCGGTGGAACATAAGTTGGATGTGCAGACCTCTGAGGTGAATTTGCTGGCGGTGATTGATCAACTGAATGCTGATCCTGCTATTCACGGGATTTTGGTTCAGCTGCCCCTTCCTAAGCATTTGAATGAAGAGTTGGTGATTGGTCGGATTGACCCGGCCAAGGATGTTGACGGGTTCCATATTTCGAATGTGGGTTTGTTGGGCACAGGTCAAAAATCTATGGTGCCTTGCACACCCCTAGGATGTTTGATGATGTTGCGTGATCATTTTGGCTCTTTGTCAGGCTGTAATGCGGTGGTGATCGGGCGCTCTAATATCGTGGGCAAGCCGATGGCGCAGCTGTTGCTGGGCGACAGCTGTACTGTGACGATTGCGCATTCGCGGACCAAGGATCTGCCTGATGTGGTGCGCCGTGCGGATATTGTGGTGGCCGCTGTTGGGCGTGCTGAGATGGTGCCGGGTGATTGGATTAAGCCTGGGGCTGTTGTGATTGACGTTGGTATCAATAGAATTCCGGCGCCTGAAAAAGGCGAAGGTAAGATGAAACTGGTGGGTGATGTGGATTATGCCAGTTGTGCTGAAGTTGCAGGTGCTATCACGCCGGTGCCTGGTGGTGTGGGGCCAATGACGATTGCTTGCCTGTTGGCCAATACGTTGACGGCGACCTGTCGGGCTAATGGTCTGCCTGAACCTGAAGGGCTGACGGCTTAATCGGAGTGTTTCTAGGCACGCGTAAGCTGACTCGTCCATGCTTTCTATAGATCATCAACGGGTGATTTTGCCGATATTTGGCACCTTCACCGGCGGGCTTCGCAGCTATAATGATGCCTTGAATTTAATTATGCGACGCCAGGCTTGTGCGGTGTTAACCGGTAAGGTCAGCCACGTTTTACCAATGCCACGGGAGTGAAAATGCAGCGAATTATTGAAAGCTTTGAACGTCAAACGATGATGCAAACCTTGGGTGCTGAATTGACCTGTGTCCGTGCAGGACATGTGGAAATCACAGCGCCAATCCTACCCGGTAGTCAGCAACAACATGGCTATGCCCATGCTGCTTTAATTTTCGCAATCGGCGACAGCGCAGCGGGATATGCGGCCTTGTCGGTGATGCCTGATGAGTTTGAGGTGTTGACTGCTGAGATGAAAATTAACCTATTGGTCCCGGGTCGAGATGGGCCATTGCGGGCGGTAGGTACTGTCGAAAAGTCGGGCCGGCGCTTGGTTGTTGTGCGCGCTGATGTGTTTGATGGTGAGGTAAAAGTCGCTTTGATGCAAGGAACCATGGTGCCTGTCACTGCGTGAGCGCCAAAAAATTTTAAGTTGATAATTTCCAATTAATTACATGAATTAAGTTTATAATTATCTGTTTATAAGCTTAAAAAACCAATAGATAAAAATACTACTAAAACACCTGCCCATTGCAAGCCTGTCATTTTCTCCTTTAAAAATACACTCGCAATAATAACTGTCACCAGTCCGAATATGGACGCTGTTACTGAGGCAAAGGCCGAAAAGTTTTGGGTTCCCGCATAGATGACAACGGCCAATGCAATGGCATCCAGAACGCCCATGGCTGCGAGCAATCGTAGTTGAGACCGGTTGGGTTTTAGGTTTATGCGAAAGGGCAAAGCAATTAAAAGAATGGAGGCGATGGCGGCCATACGTGTCAACCAAATCACTGGTAGTTCGGCCCCAAGGGCCGCCGCAGCTTGACCTGAGGCGAAGCTACCAAAGAACCCAACCGCACCGGATGCGGCCCAGAGGATTGCGATGCGGCGCGTGCCTGCCCCTGTGTCACTGTCGCCTTGAGCGACAATGGTAATGCCAATGATGATCAAAACTACCGCGAAGATATGGAGGGCTGCAACTGGCTCACCTGACCATATCGCCAGCGCCACAGAGAGGATTGGATAGGACCCCACGATTGGTGCTACGAGTCTTACAGGTCCGATGGCGAAGGCCTGATATAGAGCTATCGCGGCGAGGGCGAAGAGGCCGCCTGAAAGAACGGAGTTGCCGATCGCGGGCATGGTAAGATCTGCCCAGTTGCCGAAGTAGATGCAAACCGGTGTAAGCAGCAGGGCACCGAAAATTAGCACGGTGGAGATTGCAGCCATGATGCCTGTGCGTTGACTGACGTAACGCACGCAGATGTCATGCACGCCCCAGCAGAGCGCTGCGATGAGGCCAAGACCTAGGGAAATGATCATTTTTCAGGCTTAAAAAAGGGAATCAGGAAGACGAAACAGGCGACCAAAAAGAAAATTGATCCGACCATACCCCAAAAATTGCCAATAGAAGCAATGATAAAGCCCAGTGCAGACAGGATAAACAGGATCCAGCCTATGAAATTGATTTGATTGTTGCTCATCATTGTCTCTAGTTATTGCCGAAAGGTCCTTAATCAGATATTCTTCTAATTAAAGATTTATTCCGCTGATGCAACATCAGTGGTGCGGAGGTCTAAACATGTTGGACGATATTTATCCTAAGGTACAGTCAGGGCCCCCAAAACCCAGCGTCATTTTGGTGCCCGCGGTGTTTTCCCTGCCTCCGGGCAGTGAACGCTATGTTGTTCCAGGCTGCGGGGCGGTTTTGATTGCGGTGGAACCGGGTGATCAAATCTCGGTGTTGAACGACGAAGGCGGACAGCTCTGTGAGGTTTTGGCCTTGGACAAAAAGGGACGCAGTGACGCGAGCCTCTTGGAGCAGACGCCCAATTGTGAGGCTGCGGGACTAAAAAAGCTCTTGGTGAGCGGTGATCCGTCCTTGCGGTCGGTGCGGATGGGCTTGGAAGCGCGCGGTGTGGATCTTGCCACCGCAGCCGCTATTCGATTTTTTGACAGTCTAACGCCCGCTAAAACTGAGGTGCACCTGCGCGTGGCGCAGGAGGGCAGTGTTGTAATTGCAGCCCCCGGTGGGATTATGGATTTTAAGGCGCAGGACACGGCAACGCCCTTGGTCGTCATGGTCAAACGCGCCGTGATCAAAAAGGTTGTGAAGTTTAAAATGCCGGATCCTTTGGCCGATCCACTTGCGGATATCCGCATTCACTCAGCTACGGCTCAAAGCTACTTTGTCAAAGCTGGCGATTATATTCAAGTTTACGATGTTGATGGGCGCCAATGTACGGATTTCCAGTGCTTTTCTGCGCGAAAGCTCGACAAGGGCATTGAGCATGCCCTGGATGTGACCACGACACGCACACTGATGGGGCATGCCTATCCGATGCCGGGTCTGCATGCGAAATACTACGATCAAGACATGATGCCTCTATTGGAGGTCATACAAGACACCTGTGGTCGCCATGATGCGTTTGCCTTGGCCTGTGCTGCGAAATACTATGATGATATCGGCTATCCCGGTCATGCCAATTGTTCGGATAACTTTAATAATGCTTTGGCAGAGCGAGGCGTAGGGCCGCGTGCGGGCTGGATGGCCATAAACTTCTTTTTCAACACTGCGATTGATGAGCGTGGGGCGATGTATGGTGACGAGCCGTGGTCGCGGCCCGGTGATTACGTTTTATTGCGCGCTTTGACCGATCTTGTGTGCGTCAGCTCGGCTTGCCCTGATGATACATCACCAGCAAATGGCTGGAACCCAACAGATATTCACATACGCACCTATGATGGCGCGGAGTCTTTCAAACGCGCGATTGCTTTTCGTGCCACGCCAGAATCGGAACCTCAAATGACAAAAGAAACTGGTTTTCACAGTAGCTTTGCAAAACACACGCGCAATTTTGTGGAATATAATGGTTATTGGGTGGCCAATTGTTTTTCCCAAGTGGGACCTTTGGAAGAATATCATGCCTGTCGCGAAAAAGCCGTAGTGCTGGACCTTAGTCCTCTGCGTAAATTTGAGATCACCGGGCCGGATGCCGAGGCGCTGTGCCAATATATCTTTACCCGCAATATGAAGACTTTGCCGGTGGGTGGGGTGGTCTATACGGCCATGTGCTATGAGCACGGCGGCATGATTGATGATGGCACGGTGTTTCGTCTGGCCCAAGACAATTTCCGCTGGATAGGTGGCTCGGACTATGGTGGAGAATGGATGCGGGAGCAGGCGGACAAGCTGGGTCTGAAGGTTTTGGTGCGCGCGTCGACTGATATGCAGCATAATATTGCGGTTCAGGGGCCTGAGAGCCGCGATATGATGAAGAAAATCATCTGGACCGCGCCACATCAACCTACATTGGAAGAGCTGGCTTGGTTCCGCTTTACCCCGGCACGTATTGGCCATGATCAGGGCGTTCCTATCGTGGTGTCACGCACTGGCTACACTGGCGAGCTTGGGTATGAGATTTTTTGCCACCCCAAACATGCCGAGGCGGTATTCGATGCGGTTTGGGCAGCAGGTCGCGACCATGGGCTGAAACCGATGGGGCTGGAAGCCTTGGATATGGTACGCATTGAGGCGGGGCTAATTTTCGCGGGCTATGATTTCAGTGATCAAACAGATCCCTTTGAAGCGGGGATTGGCTTTACTGTGCCACTCAAATCGAAAACTGATGATTTCATTGGTCGCGATGCACTGATCCGGCGCAAGGAAACCCCCGCGCGCAAACTCGTGGGGCTGGATATCGACAGCAATGTTGATGTTGCCCACGGCGATTGCGTGCATATTGGCCGTGCTCAAATTGGAGAGATAACCTCTTCTATGCGCTCACCTATTTTAGGAAAAAACATTGCTTTAGCACGAGTTGATGTGGCCCATCATGCGGTGGACACTGAGGTTGAGATCGGCAAGTTGGATGGGCATATGAAGCGTCTACCCGCGAAGATTGTCTCCTTAGCACATTATGACCCAACTAAATCAAAACCGCGATCCTAAGCTTTAAAGTACGGCCTGCCGGTGGGGGCCGGCTGCGGCTTGGTAGATCAAGCCGCAGCCATCAAAATAGAGCGTCTCTGTGGCCAAGACATTGAGGTGATTACATAAGGTATCACCAACATGTCATGGCCAAGGTATACATCTTCCATTGTGAATTTGAGATCGGGCTAGCGCGCGATTGTTTTTGTCGAATAGTCTAGTAAAGCGGTCTTGCTGGGCAGCTTCCATGCACCCAAGAGTACCGTGGCCTTGGCTGAGAGAAACACCACAATTTCACGGTAATGCGCCATGATCCGCATGAGATCATGGCTGTTCCAACTGTTTTGCCAGTCTTGGGAGAATTCTAGAAAATCAAATTTCTAGGTAACTTTCCAAACTGTCATCCAGCGCTTCTTTCCATGGCGTGTGATGGGCAGGGGCCATGGTGCCGGTCATCGGGCTGATATAGCCATGATCGCGAAACTCCATAATTCCTCTTTTTTTATGCTTCTTCCATTCAAAAAATGCATGGTTCGCGGCGGCGATATTGAAGCTTGGGTAATCGGTTTCTTCTATCAACTCCAATGTATAAGCGCCTTGATATTCAATCGCGCCATAGTCATCTGCAATCGCATCTTCGGTAGCCACCCGGTCAACCACATCTTGGTTCATTACGGCTGGGGCGGGCACTGCGATCCGCTCCATGATGCAATCACGTACCCACCACGCTTGCGCGTCAAACATGTTGAACGTGTACCATTGATCCTGCATGCCGAGATAGAACATGTCTGGATTTTTGGTCCAAACCACACCTTTGTAAAGATCCGCCGAGGCCAGCCGATTGGCGGTTCTAAGCCGCAGGTCATCGGGTAGGAAGGGGAAGTGATGTTTATAGCCGGTACACAAAATAATCGCATCAACATCCTTGCTGGTGCCATCGATGAAATGTGCTGTAGCACCCTCCACACGGTCCAGCTTGGGGACTTCTTGCCAATTATCTGGCCAGTCATAGCCCATCGGGGCAGTGCGATGCGCCACCGTGATCGATTTCGCACCGTATTTCCAACACTGTGAGCCAATATCTTCTGCGGAATAGGAGGTTCCGAGGATCAATAGATCTTTGTCAGCAAACTCACGCGCGTCACGGAAATCATGGGCATGCAAAATGCGGCCATTAAATTGATCAAAGCCGAGGTATTCGGGCACATTTGGCACGCTGAAATGCCCTGTGGCCACGATAACCTTGTCAAAAAACTCGGTACTGTCGACATCGGCCACCTCATCGCGGCTGGTTACTTCTAAACCGCCACCGGTCAAAGCACGCACATCGCGTACAATTGTTGAAAAGCGGATCATGTCACGCACACCGGCTTTTTCGACCCGGCCTCTGATGTAGTCAAACAAGACGGCTCGCGGCGGAAAGGAGGCAATAGGTTTTCCAAAATGCTCTTCGAATGTGTAGTCAGCAAACTCCAAACCTTCTTTTGGACCGTTTGACCAGAGATAGCGATACATGGATCCATGGCACTGATTGCCATATTCATCGACGCCGGTGCGCCAAGTATAATTCCAAAGCCCGCCCCAATCGGATTGCTTCTCAAAGCATACAACTTCTGGGATCTCAGCCCCTTTTTCCTTGGCTGATTGAAAAGCCCGCAATTGTGCCAGTCCTGAAGGTCCTGCACCGATGATTGCAACGCGTTGTGTCATGTCATTCCCCTATGTTTTGTTGAGATGATTGAAAGCATCACAGGATTGAAAGTCAAGTTTCCCATGTGAGTTCGGCCATAAATTTCTATATAAAACAATGTTTTTTGTGCGGTTGTACAGGCTACAATCGACGGGAGGATTGTGCTGCAAACTTCAGTGGAATTACAGGCCGTCATTGTGATAAGTGGCGGCTATAGAATAATGCTGTGTCCGATGCCTTTGCATTCAAATCAAAAGGAATTTTTAATGATTGTCTCCTCAAAACCCAGTGTGAAATTTTGGGCCGTGGGCGCATTTGGCCTGATTTGGAGCCTTATGGGTTGCTACAATTACCTCATGCAAATCAATCCGGAGGCGCTGGCGCAATTCCCTGAGGCCTATCAGATTGTGATCAACAGCCGACCCGGCTGGGTGACTGTGCTTTTAGTAATTGCTGTGTTCGGTGGTGCATTGGGCAGTGCGTTGATGTTGATGCGCAGAGCCGTCGCGCGCCCTGTCTTAATGGTGTCTTTGGTGGGGGTTGTCGTGACCTTTGGGCGAGCGATCTTGGAGATCAGATCCGCACCTGGGGCTGGCCTTATTGTGATGGGCACCGGCATTTCGCTGCTAGTGTCGAGTTATTTGGTCTGGTTCACACACCGCAAAGATGGGCGCGAAGTGCTGCATTGAACTGTACTAAAATCTAAAGAACCGCGCGTCTCTGCGCAGTTATTTTTTGATTTCAAAGTGGTATGAACCCTCTTAGATATCCATAGTATTGGCTTTTTCCCAATCGCTGAAGTGGCTGCAGAAATCATTCCATTCTGAATGTTTCATTTTAAGATAGGCGGCTGAAAATTCTTCGCCCATAGCTGCTTTCAAGCCCTTGTCCTTGTCGTATTCACGTAAAGCATCGAGCATATTAAGCGGCAGTTTCGGCGCGCCACGAACCTTATGGCCATCGGCATACATGTCGATGTCATGGCGTTTGCCGGGATCTGCTTGCGAGCGCACACCTGACAGGCCAGCCGCGATGATAACAGCTTGCAACAAATATGGGTTCACCGCGCCATCTGGTAAGCGCAGTTCAAACCGTCCTGGGCCGGGAACGCGCACCATGTGCGTGCGGTTGTTGCCAGTCCAAGTTACTGTATTAGGCGCCCAAGTAGCCCCTGACATGGTGCGCGGTGCGTTGATGCGTTTGAAGCTGTTGACCGTTGGGTTGGTAATCGCGGCCAAGGCAGAGGCGTGCTTCATGATACCGCCCAAGAAATGCCGGCCCTTTTCGGACAAACCCAGCTCTGCGGTTTGGCTGCTGTCGTTGGCATCCATCGCAAATACATTGATTTTTGCCGCAGCACCCGGCGCATCCCAAACGGAGATATGCGCGTGGCAGCCATTGCCGGTCAGCCCTTCAATGGGTTTGGGC